>Ga0256404_1000295_pt1 | contig 129358 bp, 75 predicted proteins | sample RumenRJG_01DNA_FD_185990 | JGI IMG/M metagenome (GOLD analysis project Ga0256404, IMG submission 185990) | Bovine rumen microbial communities from Lethbridge, Alberta, Canada - RJG_01 | ecosystem: Host-associated > Mammals > Digestive system > Stomach > Rumen | place: Canada: Alberta... | reverse complement strand
CGAGCCATGACGTACTTGGGTACGTATTCAAAGATCTTTTTCTTTTCGTCGAGAGATAGTTGCTGCCATCGTTGGCGTAGTTGCTCTATATCTCCGATAGGCTTTCCATACATTTCCCAAATTGTATAAAATGGGAATTCCTCATCCACAACAACCTCCGCGTCATTGATGATGTGTGTGTCAGCACCATCATCAATGTCTGGATTCGGCTTTGGATTTTGGTTGGGATTAAGATTAGGATAGGCAACGGTCGTTGTCGGTGGACATCGGTCGTTATCGGATGATAATGACGGATTGCGGTCGTTGTCCATCGATGTTACCGCAGAGTTACCCTGCATGACCTTTCGTTTCAACGAGTTTGAGCGGTTCTTCTCGCATTTTGCTTTGTACGCTTCGTGGCTACGGTCTATCTGGGTACGGATTACCGTGAAGAGAGACATCATCGGCCCTTTGAAATCGGGCAACTTGCCTTCATCTACGTATGCAAAGAGAGCCTTGATGAGTTTGCCGGCATCTTCGTCCGACAAATAATCGATGGCTGCCCGATGCTCCGTGAAAAGCAAAATGGTGTTAGCATCTTTCTGCATCGCCTTCTCCTTTCTGTTCTTCTTTCTGTTGTCCTTCACCATTGAGTTTCTTCAGCACATCGCTGTACTTGTACATGACGCGCCTTGGCCCGACCTTGTTGGGACGAAGAAGTCCCAACTTGTTCCATCGCCACAACGTGGAGTAATCCACATGGAGCAGTTTGGCCGTTTCTTCACGGGTGATGAAACGCTCATCGTCATGCACTACAGGACGCACGTCACTTTCATGAGTGCTCTTGTCCTCGACTCTCATGGCAATCATGTTGCTTGCCATCTTCTCGACCAGGGCATCAAGGTCGGCCCTGCTCATCACAACCAGTTGGTTGCCTAAAATGGAATTCTCGTTCACCATACTTCCTAGTATTTATGTTATAATTCTTTTTTTCTTGTTGCGCCGACTTCCTGTGAGGAGAGCTTAGCGAGTTTTGTTAATTCTCACAAGGTGGTGGAAGGTTCCGCCTCGTTTGGTACTGCAAAGTTATACGCTATTATAGGGTTGCAGCAAAAAATCAGCTTTCCAACAGCCGTTTTTTCAATTAGTTTAAGAGGATAGTATGATAATTCGTCGAAAATCATACTATTAAATTGCGGAAGGGGCGTTTTTTCCTCTCATCCCGAAACGCCCTGCAAAGTTATTCCATGACAAGTCTTCAGGCGAAAAACAACCCTAAAACCAACCTTTTTCGCCACCTCTTTTCAAAGTTGGTTCTAACGACGGTATCAAAAAGTACCAACAATTTGATTTTTGTACGATTCGTTGCCATCTAAAAGGGCAATTCCCACAAAAAATCATAAAAAAGAGCCACAAAACGGCAAATAGTTTACATAACCGAAGGTTATTCAAAAGAAAAAATGTAATTTTGTAGCCAAGAAAAGACATAATTTATAAAGACCATTATGGCTAAGAAGAAAGCTACTGGAAAAGGTGAACCTAAGGATGTCGCATTTTGCGACACCCTTAGATAGAGGTTGTCACAAATTGTGATAACTATGTCATTTGGCTGATTAAGAATAACGTATAATAGTTATATGGCAAAGAAAAAGAATGATAATACAACCTCGATTGGGTTTGAAGAGGTGATTTGGCGAGCAGCCGACAAACTGCGTGGCAACCTGAATGCCTCGGAGTATGAGGGCGTGGTGCTCGGACTGATTTTCCTGAAGTATATCAGCGACAAGTTTGAAGTGAAGTTCAAAGAACTGTCGGAAGATGAATATGCCGATGTGGAGGATAAGGACGAGTACGAGGCCGATGGCGTGTTTTTCGTACCGCAGGAGGCTCGATGGAACGTCATCTCCTTGGCTGCTCATACGCCGGAGGTAGGACGTGTAATCGACGATGCGTTGCAGGCCATAGAGCGTGAGAACCCGAAGTTGAAGGGTGTGCTGCCTGGCAACTATGCCCGTCCAGAATTGGACAAACGCCGTTTGGGCGATGTGGTTGACCTCTTCTCTAACATTGAGATGTATGCCTCTGGCGACGAGAAAGACCTGTTGGGTCGCGTCTATGAATACTGCCTGCAGAAGTTTGCATCGATGGAAGGCAAGAATGCTGGCGAGTTCTATACGCCCAGTTGCATCGTACGCACCATCGTTGAGATCCTGCAGCCCTTCCAAGGCCGTGTCTATGACCCATGCTGTGGTTCGGGCGGCATGTTTGTGCAGAGCGCCAAGTTCATCAAAAACCACCAGAAGGAACTGTCAGGTATCAGCGTATATGGTCAGGAGGCCAACCCCAGCACATGGAAGATGGCGCACATGAACGTGGCCATCCGTGGACTGGAAGCCAACCTCGGACAGTCGTATGCCGACACCTTCTTTAACGACCAGCACCCCACGCTGAAGGCCGACTTCATCATGGCCAATCCGCCGTTCAACCTCAGCGACTGGGGAGCAGACAAACTGGAGAAAGACCCACGCTGGAAGTTCGGACTGCCGCCAGCCGGCAACGCCAACTTCGCATGGATGCAGCACATGATTCACCATCTTTCGCCTACAGGTCGTATCGGTTTAGTACTGGCTAATGGTGCATTGTCATCTCAGACAGGTGGCGAAGGTGACATCCGTCAACGCATCATCGAAGCCGACTTGGTGGAAGGCATCATCGCCCTGCCGTCGCAGTTGTTCTATTCCACGGGCATACCCGTATCACTCTGGTTCCTGACACGCAACAAACAGCAACCTAGCAAGACGCTCTTCATCGATGCCCGCCAGATGGGAACGATGGTCACCCGTGCTGTGCGGGAGTTGCAACAGGAGGACATCGCCCGTATCGCAGACACCTTCAATCAGTTCCGTAATGGTACGCTCGAAGACGAGAAGGGTTTCTGTGCCGTGCGTACCATCGACGACATCCGTGCGCAGGACTTCATCCTTACACCCGGTCGCTATGTAGGCATTGCCGAACAGGAAGACGATGGCGAGCCGTTTGAGGACAAGATGAAACGCCTGACATCAGCACTGAGTGGTCTCTTTGAACAGAGCCACAAGTTAGAGGATGAAATCCGAAAACAACTGGGCAGCATCGGCTTCACGATATAGAGTGCAAAACATATTCTTCGCTATTATTGTATAACAACATAATATCGGAGAACAATGAAAGAGAAACTAATTTTAGAAATCAGCAATGCAATGACTGACATTCTGAGTGTTGAACAATTAGCGAAACTGAATGGCGTACTGCTGAAGTCCTTTAGCAAGTACACCGTCAGCATGGGCGAGGAACAAGCTCCGTCGTTGGCCACCTCCAACGAAACGCTGCTGAAGGCTTTCCTCTCCGCCAAGCAGGTGGAGGGTTGCAGCCATCCCACCATTCGCTATTATGGCAACACTATCAAGCAGCTTGCTGATAACATGCCCAAGCGATTCACGGACTTCACCACTGAGGACATCCGTGCTTATCTGGCTGTGTTCCAGCAGAAGCACAATGCCACCAAGGTGACGGTCGATAACGTGCGCCGCATCTTCTCTTCGTTCTTCTCTTGGCTAGAAGAGGAGGACTATATCTTGAAGAATCCTGTACGTCGCATCCACAAGGTGAAGACAGGTACCCAAGTCCGTGAGGTGCTTTCCGACGAGTCATTGGAGAGCATCCGTGACACATGCACCCACTCCCGCGACCTTGCCATGATCGACCTTCTGGCTTCTACAGGGATGCGTGTAGGCGAACTGGTAAAACTCAACCGTGAGGATATCAACTTCACGGAGCGTGAGTGTGTGGTGTTTGGTAAGGGCAACAAACAACGTATTGTCTATTTCAACGCCCGCACCAAGATTCATCTGCAGCAGTACCTGAATGAGCGCAACGACCAGAACGAGGCGCTGTTCGTGTCGCTCAACGATCCGCAGAAGCGGTTGCAAATTTCTGGTGTGGAGGTTCGGTTGCGCAAGATTGGTCGCGAAGCCAATGTGCCACGAGTGCATCCGCACAAGTTCCGTCGCACACTGGCTACAATGGCCATCGACAAGGGAATGCCCGTAGAGCAAGTGCAAAAGCTCCTTGGGCATGTAAAGATAGATACTACCATGCACTATGCTATGGTGAGTCAAAACAATGTAAAACTTTCTCATCGACGCTTCATCAGCTGAGTCTTCATAATAAGGCTATGCTGAAAGGGAGTTAAAAAGCAGAAATAAATATGTAAATTCTCATTTATGGAAGAATGGAAAGAATATAAACTCGGAGATATTTTGAATTTTAGAAGAGGGCATGATTTACCCCATTCTAAAATGAAAGATGGTAACATTCCTGTTGCTGGTTCAAATGGTATAATAGGTTACCATAATGAAGCAACTCCAGTGTCACCATGCATAACAATTGGTAGAAGTGGAAATGTAGGCACTCCATATATTTACAAGCAATGTTGGGCTCACAATACAGTGCTATATGTTGATGATTTTAAACAAAATGATCCATTATACCTTTATTATCTTCTAAAAACTTTGCCTTTATCCTCATTTGGAGGTGGTAGTGCTGTTCCCACCCTAAACAGAAATCATATTCATCCATTAATTATCAAACATACCCCCAATATCAATACTCAACGACAAATAGCTTCTATCCTCAAATCCCTTGATGACAAAATCGAGGTGAACAGGCGGATAAACGATAATTTAGAGCAGCAAGCGCAAGCTCTATTCAAATCGTGGTTTGTGGACTTTGAACCGTTCAAAGATGGGGAATTAGTGGAGTCGGAACTGGGGATGATTCCTAAAGGATGGAGAGTGGGAATATTGAATGAATTAGGAGATATTGTCGGAGGTAGTACTCCATCAAAAGCAAAGGCAGAGTATTATACGAATGACGGCATTGCATGGCTAACTCCAAAGGATTTGTCCATTTCTCAGCGGAAATTCACATCGAAAGGTGAAATAGACATTACACAGGAAGGATATGAGAGCTGTAGCACTAAACTGATGCCAAGAGGATCGGTCCTTTTCAGTTCTCGTGCCCCAATTGGCTATATTACAATTGCCAAGAATGACATCTGTACTAATCAAGGATTCAAATCCGTTATTCCTAAGCTTGCCGGTACTGCCTTCCTCTATTGCTTTCTGAAAGAGTCTACGCAAGAGATAGAAAACAAAGCAACGGGTTCTACTTTCAAAGAAGCATCTGGGACATTGATGAAATCTCTTCCCACAATTATACCAGAGAAAGCGGTTCTTGACGATTTTGAGGATTTGCTGAGCCCCCTATTCTACCAACAGGAAGTTGTTGAAGAAGAAAATTCTCTTCTTTCATCCCTCCGCGACTCAATTCTTCCTCGATTGATGTCTGGCAAATTAAATGCAAGTGAAATAAACATGTAAATTCTCATTTATGGAAGAATGGAAAGAATATAAATTGAAGGATGTGGCAACACTAACAACCGGATTTCCCTTTGACGGCCACAAGTATGCCAAAGAAGGTATTCGTGTTGTTAGAGGAGATAATGTCACAATCGGTAATCTTAGATGGGATTCTGATAAAGACAAACGCTGGGCGGAACCATTTGAACGTTCTACCGAATATACTCTACATGCAGAAGATATTGTTATAGGTATGGATGGTTCAAGAGTTGGAAAAAATAGAGCACAGGTAAAAAAAGAAGATTTGCCTTTGCTGATAGCGCAACGAGTGGCTTGTGTACGACATAACGAATTGTCACTACAAAAGTATTTGTATTATCAAATCTTTAGTGATTCCTTTGAACAATATATAAAGGCAGTACAAACAGGAACATCAATTCCTCACGTTAGCCTTAAACAAATAGGTGACTTCCCTATTGTTCTTCCATCAATATCTAAGCAAAAGAGAATAGCTGAAATTCTTTCTTCTCTTGACAAGAAGATTGAAATAAACAGGCGGATAAACGATAATTTCTATTTCGCTTTTCTTGAAGTTATACTAATTTGGCTTCTGACCTCACATAGAAACGATAATTTAGAGCAGCAGGCACAGGCGTTATTCAAATCGTGGTTCGTGGACTTTGAACCCTTTAAAAATGATGAATTCAAAGAGACTGAGTTGGGCTTAATCCCCAAAGGTTGGGAAGTTGTATCCTTATCAACTATTGCAGATTACATCAATGGCTTAGCAATGCAGAAATACCGTCCAATAGAAGGAGAAAAGGGTTTGCCTGTCCTGAAAATAAAAGAACTTGGGCAAGGCAATACTGACGATAGCTCTGAATTGTGCTCACCGTCCTTAATCGGTGAGAAATATATAATTGACGATGGAGACATTATTTTTTCATGGTCTGGCACGCTTATGGTTAAAGTATGGTGTGGAGGCAAATGTGGATTAAATCAACATCTTTTTGTCGTAGAGCCTAAAGATTATCCCCATTGGTTTGCATACCAATGGACAAAGCACCATCTTGACAATTTTATCCATATTGCAAAAGATAAAGCCGTTACCATGGGACATATTAAAAGAGGTGAGCTTGACAAGGCTAAAGTCGTAGTGCCCGTCGGAACAAGCATGGCTGCTATTGATTCTATGATGAAGCCGCTGCATAGCCAAATCATTTCAAATAGAATAGAATCCCGCCTCCTCGCCGAACTCCGCGATACCCTCCTTCCTCGTTTGATGTTAGGAGAATTGAAAGTAAATGATTTGAATACAATCAAATAATAGAAACTATGGATACGAAAAAAGCAAAAGATTATTCAGAAGGTAAAGCTCTAAATGCCCTTAATCAGGCTATAGAAGAGGCATATATCCAAGGATATAATGATGGCTTTAAGGATGGATTAGCTCAGAAGAATATGACAGATGTTGAATACGTTGACTTAGGATTGCCAACCGGAACAAAATGGTCAAAAGCATTTCTTACAGATGAAAATGGTGAGATGGTTTATCTTACCTATGATGAGGCTATGAAATACAATATTCCTGCATTTAGTCAATACGCAGAATTAGTCGATTATTGCAAATGGGAATCCGGGGCTGTCTGTGGCCCTTACATGACCGAATTGAGAATAAAAGGGCGAAATGGTAACGAAGTTATATTAAAGAAGAATAAGTGGATAGATGATAATCCGAGCGAAAATAGTGTTCCGCGATTTTGGATAAAAGAGAATTTCAAAGGTGATCACAATGGTTTAAACAGACCATGCTCGAATTATCAGTTAACATATAAAGCTACAGAACGTTTTATGGGCGAAAAACTCGCAGTATTATTGGTTACTATATGAGCACGAACCAGTTCACAGAAGACAGTTACGAGCAGACGCTGATAGACCTTTTCAAGCGGATGGGCTACCAGTATGAATGCGGCTACGACGTGGAACGAGACTTCCGCGAGCCGTGGTATGGGGCTGACTTGCAACAATCATTGCGCAAGCTGAACCCGAAGATGAACGACGAAGTGCTGACAGAGGCTTACCGCATCGTGACCCACGTGAATGAGGGAACGCTGGAACAGCGCAATGAGCAGATGATGGACTACCTGCAAAATGGTGTGGAGGTGAAGTATGTGGCCGATGGACGAAACCAAACGGCATTGGTCAGGCTCATTGACTTCGAACATCCCGCGCAGAACCTGTTCAAGGTGTGCAACCAGTGGCGTGTCGTGGAGAAAGAGAAGATACGCTGCGACATCGTTGTCTTTGTGAATGGTCTTCCGCTGGTAGTGATAGAACTGAAATCGCCTGCCAACGATAATGTGGAGGAAGACGATGCTTATCTGCAAATCAAGCAGTATCAGCAGAAATGTCCCTCGCTGTTTGTCTATAACGCCTTCTCCGTGACCAGCGACATGCTGACCACGAAAGCAGGAACACTCACCGCCAAGCAGAACCGCTATATGGAATGGAAGTCGAGAGATGGTAAGACGGAATCGGCAGAGGTCATTGACTACGAGACGTTCTTTGAAGGCATCTTCCGCAGGGAGAGGTTGATTGATATACTGCAAAACTTCCTATGCTTCGACCATAAAGACGGACGCACGGCAAAGATTATGGCTGCCTATCACCAATACTTTGCCGTGAATAAGGCTGTGGCCAAGACGCACGAGGCGATTGGCGGCAATGGAAAGATTGGTGTGTTCTGGCACACGCAGGGCAGCGGCAAGTCGCTGTCGATGGTTTTCTATGTTCATAGGCTGATACAGCAGTTCCCGCAATGTACCATTGTGGTAGTGACCGACCGCAACGACCTGGATCAGCAACTGTATGAACAGTTTGCAGGATGTCAGAAGTTCCTGCGTCAGGAACCGCAGCGCGTGGGCTTCGACCTGAACGAGAAAGGAAAACTGACCAAGACTGCCGGACGCGAGGACCTGGTGCGCAAGCTGAAAGACCTGCAGACGGGAGGCATCATCTTCACGACAATACAAAAATTCGAGGAGGGAACAGGCTTGTTGTCAGAGCGAGAGAACATCATCGTTATCACCGACGAAGCCCACCGCTCACAATATGGTGATGAACATTGGGATGTGAAAGCTGAGCGCATGAAGAAGGGCTATGCGCTGCTGATGCGTGAGGCCCTGCCTAATGCATCGTTCATCGGCTTTACGGGTACGCCTATCAGTGAAGCCGACCGCGACACCAAGGAGGTGTTCGGCGACTACATCGATGTGTATGACATGACACAAGCCGTTGAGGATGGTGCGACACGTCCCGTCTATTACGAGAGTCGCGTGGTCAATCTGAAACTGGACGAGGAGGTGCTGAAGAAACTGGATGATGAGTTCGACCGGTTGGCTGAGGAAGGTGCCACCGAGGAACAAATCAACAAGGCACGGCAGGATAACAGCGGCATCAAGCAGATACTCTGTCATCCAGACACCATCGACAGCCTTTGCCGCGACATCATTGAGCATTATGAAAAGAACCGCCAACAGGAGTTGACGGGCAAGGCTATGATTGTGGCTTATAACAAAGAGGCTGCGGTCAAGATATATCGCAAGATACTGGAACTTCGCCCCGAATGGACGGAGAAGGTGCATGTGGTGGCCAGTGCTGCCAACACCGATAAGGAGGAGTGGCACGATGTGATACAACCCAAGATGAACAAGGAATATGCAGCCCTGTTCAAAGAAGATGCATCGCCCATGAAGATTGCCATCGTGGTGGATATGTGGCTGACAGGATTCGACGTTCCGTCGCTCGCCACCATGTATGTCTATAAACCCATGAAGGGGCACAACCTGATGCAGGCCATCGCCCGCGTCAACCGAGTGTTCCCTGAAAAGGAGGGCGGACTCATCGTCGATTACGTAGGTATTGCCGGAGCACTGAAACAGGCTATGCAAGACTATACGCAGCGCGACCGTCAGCAGTTTGGCGACCCGGACATCAACAAGACGGCCCGTGTGAAGTTCCAAGAGAAACTGGAGATATGCCGCGACTTGCTTTATGGCTTTGACTATAGTGGCTTCTATAATGGCACAGATCCAGAAAGAGCGCAGTTAATTAAGGTTGGTGTCAACTTCATGCTGGCTCCTGGACGTACTGAGCAGATGAAGGACTTCATGAAAGAGAGCCAACTGCTGCATAATGCACTGACCCTTTGCCGCTCGTTGGCAGAGCCGCATGAGAAACAAGAAGTGGCCTTCATGGATGCTGTACGTGTGCTACTGTCACGTCTGGCTCAGAAAGGGAAAATCACCAAACAGGACATTAACGAGCGCATCAGTCATCTGTTAGAACAGAGCATACAAAGCCAGGGTGTCATCAACCTCTTCAAATCGGAAGGTGCCAACTTCTCTCTCTTTGAGGAAGCATTCCAAAAGGAGATACGGAAGATGAAGGAAAAGAACCTGGCCGTGAAACTTTTGGAACGCCTGCTGAAGGAACGTATACATAGCTTTGAACGTACAAACGTCGTGCAGAGCAAAAAGTTCTCCGACCTACTGAATATGGCCCTTTCAAACTATCTGAAGGGAATGCTTACCAATGAGGAGGTCATCGAGGAGCTGCTGAAAATGGCTGAGGAAATCAAGAAGAATGAGGAGGAAAGCAACAAACTGGGGCTGACGGTAGAGGAAAAGGCTTTCTATGATGCTTTGTCATCGCCGGAGGGAATTCGCGAAGCTTATACCGACGAACAGTTTGTAGCACTTACTCGTGAACTGACAGAACAACTTCGCCGAAACCGCACCATCGACTGGAACCGCAAGAAGTCGGCCCGTGCGAAGATGCGTGTATTGGTAAAGCGTCTGCTGAAGAAATACAAGTACCCACCTGAAGGACAGGAAAAGGCTCTTGAAACAGTGATGGCACAGTGCAACAAGTGGGCTGACGACGATGAGAATGTCATTGAACCCGAAACGCATTTGGTAAAGATGTATCCTCGGATAGAAGAGGAGGGTGAGATGATGATGGCAGCAGAATCAGATTATAATTTCAACGAAAATAAGGAATAAGGCATATGGAAAATAACTTTTCATGGGTATCTCTGTTTGAGGAACTTGCAAAGAAGTTACTCATTTACAAGGATGACCGCACACCATTAGTAAACTGGATTTATAAGGATTTAAGTTCTGTCACAAGAGATGACGGGAAATCTTTGGTCAACTATCTACATCAGCAAGATGGCTCTAAGATTGTTGATATAGACCCATTCTCCGTGTTTGGTATATTCAATCGTAATATCAAATGGGAGAACCGCACGGCTCTCCTTGAAAAGTTTAAGAACCATTTCGGCCTTGAATCGAAAATACCGACGGACTTTAACGGCATACCGACTCTTGACCCAAGGCGGGCATTCTTTTTCTCATGGGGGTCTGATAATGATGTGGTCATTCGCAATTTGTGGACACTTTATGAAAAAGTAATCAAAGGCGAAGACATTGAAGGTGCCTTTAATCGTGTTCTCGAAGATGGATGTATGCCCAAGTACAGTTTGACCATGACGCTGTTTTGGATTAGTCCTTCAAACTATATCTCTCTTGACTCACGCAATAGGGCTTATCTGTCCACCATCGGATTACCAGATGACTATCCAACGTTCAACTATTCCATATACAAAGAACTTCTGGATAAAATTTTGCCTACTGTTCAGACGTATAATCTTCCCATCAACTCTTTTTTGGATTTCTCTCACGCGGCATGGTCTGCGGCAACAGAGTCTCCCCGTATCTGGATGTGGAGCGGAAACAGCGATACTTTCAAATCAAATATTCTCGCCGTGGGTTCTTCGGCTAAAGGGCAACTGGACTTTTCTAAATTTAAATCTAAAGAAGACCTTGGCAGGGCTTACCGTGAAGTTGTCGGCAATACAGATGTCAAGATTCCCTATGCTTATTGGGACTTCATAAAGAAAGTTAAGGTTGGCGACATAGTTGTGGTTTTCTCAAATCATAAAGATAGTAATGGATTCGCGCATTATCTTTATGGTTGGGGACGTTTCAATTCTGAATGCTCTTTCATAAGTGAGGCCGAGAACTCTGTGCAGCGTTCCGTTGAGTGGAACCACCCGTTTCCTGAGTCGATTGTCGAGGAGAGAAAGACAAAGAATCAGATGTTTTTCCATTGTGTTGAAGGCATCGAGGCCGATAATATTATTCGCTTGTTGAAGATTTCTTGCGACAAAGATATAACTCCAGTAGCAGCACCTAAATCTTCATCGATCAAATACTGGATGTATGCACCTGGAGAGAATGCCTCGAAATGGATTGACTGCCAAAATGCTGGAATGATGTATCTTGGTTGGGACGACATGGGGGACTTTAGCCAGTATTCTTCAATGGAGGAGATACAATCAAAGATGCAAGAGGTTTATAACAAACCAGAAGCTTCTTTTATGAATGACCGCTTAGCTTTATGGGAGTTTTGCCATGTCATTAAGCCTGGTGATGTGGTTTTTGTAAAGCAAGGTAAGACTAAAATCATTGGGCGAGGTATTGTCACTGGCGAGTATGTCTATGATGAAGCCCGTATCTCATACAAAAATTGCAGGAAAGTGAACTGGACTCATGTCGGCGAATGGAATGCACCACATGATACTGTTTTGAAAACGCTTACCGATATTACAAAATATCCCGATTATGTAATGGATTTGGAGGCTATGTTCTTAGACAATGATACACCACAAGCAGTGTCAAAGAGATATTGGTGGCTTGTAGCAAGTCCCAAAATATGGAGCTTCAATGACATGAAGGTTGGCGATGTGCAGGACTATACATTGTATAATGATAATGGGAACCGACGTCGTATCTTCCAGAATTTCCTTGATGCTAAGGAAGGCGATGTTGTTATTGGCTACGAGGCAACTCCAACCAAGCAGATTGTGGCTCTGGCTGAAGTGGATAAAGCCAATGATGGACAGCTTATCTTTTTCAAGAAGACGGAAACGCTGCCTTCTCCTATTGACTATTCTGTATTACGGTCTATTCCTGAACTGGCCAATATGGAATACCTGAAAAATCCACAGGGGTCATTCTATAAGCTGACTGAAGATGAATATAATATCCTGATGGATTTGATACGAGAGGATAATCCTATTAGGGTGGAACAACATAATCCTCAATACACGGAAGAGGATTTCCTGAAGGAGGTCTATATTGACAAAGAATCTTATCGACGGATGAAGGCCCTCCTGCTCACTAAGAAGAATATTATCCTTCAGGGTGCGCCTGGTGTGGGCAAGACCTATTCTGCAAAAAGGCTTGCCTATTCACTCATGGGTGAAATCGACAAGTCTCGTGTGGAGTTCATCCAATTCCATCAAAGTTACACCTATGAAGACTTTATAATGGGCTACAAACCCAATGAAGAAGGTGGCTTCTATTTGAAGAAAGGTGTATTCTACGCTTTCTGCAAGAAGGCTAAAGCAGACCCAGAGCGACCTTACTTCTTTATCATCGATGAAATCAACAGAGGAAACCTGAGCAAAATATTTGGTGAACTATTGATGCTCATTGAGAATGAATATCGTGGTGAAACTGTAAAGCTGGCATACAGTGATGAATTGTTTGACGTGCCAGCAAACCTGTACATCATAGGAATGATGAATACAGCAGACCGTAGTCTGGCAATGATAGATTATGCTTTACGACGCAGATTCAGTTTCATCGATATGCGTCCCGGCTTTAACTCTGACGGGTTTAAGGAATACAAGACCTCCCTCAACAATGAATTGTTTGACAGGGCAATCGAAGTGATTAACATGCTGAATGATGTAATTGCGAAAGATGATTCATTGGGTGAAGGATTCTGCATCGGACATAGCTATTTTTGTAACCAAGAGAACTTCTCTGAAGAATGGCTTCGAAACGTCATCGAGTATGACATTATTCCGATGCTCAGAGAATACTGGTTTGATAATGATGCCCAGTTTGAGCAACAGGCAACAAGACTGAAATCTATCTTCAAATGACCGAGGATAAAGGCATACTGATTCGCAACATCTTCTATATGCTGACATATGCTTTTCAAGAGCTTAGTCAGAATAACTATGAGAAGATTGCCACTGAGGACTTCGACAACATTCATGACTTGTTTGCCGAAATCCTTTCAAGGGGTGTTGCCTATCAGCTGAAGCAGGGGCTAAGGAGAGAATATGTCAACAGGCATGAAACAATGCCGTCACTTAAAGGAAAGCTGGACATCGATGGGAGCGTCAGGAACTTGGCATCAAGAAAAAGACTTCTGGATTGCAACTATGATGAACTTTCTGTCAATAATATCTTCAACCAGATTATCAAGACGACTGCTGTCCTTCTCGTAAAACATGGGGAGGTCAGTAAAGAAAGGAAAGGTGCGTTAAAGCAACTGATGCTCTATTTCTCGGATGTCTCAACCATTGATCCTTCATGTATTAGGTGGTCAACGTTGAGGTTTGACAGAAATAGTCGCACCTATAGAATGTTGATGTACATATGTTTCTTTGTCCTCGACAACCTGATTATGACAACGGAAAGTGGCGAATATGCGATGCACACGTTTTCCGATGAACACATGTGCCGGCTATATGAGAAATTCATTCTAGAGTATTACAAACGGCATCATCCTGAATGCAAACCAAGAGCAGCGCAGGTCAAATGGAATTTTGATATGAATCAGCTTTCCGCAGAATCATCTGCTGTGCTGCCAATCATGCAGACAGATATATTCTTGGAAATAGGTTCCCGAACGCTTATTATTGATGCAAAGTATTATTCTCATTCTCTTAGTGAACATATAGGGAAGAATGTACTTCATACCAATAATTTTTATCAGATTAACTCCTATGTCCTTAACTACGATGCTGAGCATACTGGAAACGTGGATGGAATGTTGTTATATGCCCAGACACAAGATGAAGGAGAAATGAATTACACATACCCACACAGGGATGGAAATATGTTTTATGTCAAGTCTTTGGACTTAAATACAGATTTCCAATCTATAAGAGACCAATTAGAAGATATTATTGACAATTACACTATAACGAAATGTTAGGAGCGATAATAGGTGATATAGCTGGTAGCCGTTTTGAGTTTGATCCGACAAACGACTCTAATTTTGAGATATTCGCACCCAGTAGTGATTTTACGGATGATACCATCTGTACTGTCGCTGTTATGGATGCCATTCTGCACGACCGAGATTTTGGAGAATGCATCCATGCTTGGTGTCGGCGATACCCAGACCCAATGGGAGGGTATGGAGGTCGCTTTGCCCAATGGGTTTGGAGTGATAATCCCAAACCTTACGGCAGCTATGGCAACGGGGCTGCCATGCGTGTTAGTCCTGTGGCATGGGCAAGCAATAATTTTGAATTCAAGAATCTGTTAGATTTGGCAGAAAAGACAGCAGCTTGTACTCATAACCATCCAGAGGGAATAAAAGGTGCTCAAACGGTAGCATTAGCTATTCAGTATGGTATAGAGTTGCCTTGCTATCATCCTGACTTTACGCAAGAACATATTAAAAAATTGGTTGAAAGATGTGCCAAGTTTGGAGGCTATAATATCAATATTAGAAAAGAGGACGTAGAAAACAGGTTTGACGAGACATGCCAAGGGACAGTACCTGTTGCGTTGTGGATTATTAGCGAAAGCACTTCTTTTGAGGACGCTATACGTAAAGCAGTAAGTCTTGGGGCTGATGCAGATACCCTGGGTGCAATCGTGGGAAGCATAGCTGAAGCGATATGGGGTATTCCTGAAGATATGATGATGGACGCACTCGACTATTTGCCCAATGAGATGAAGACGGTTGTACTTCGATTTTATAGTAGATTTGTACGAGACAGCATCCTGCGAGGTTATGGGGATGAAGGTGCGGCAAGAGATTTGATGCTGGAAGAAGAACTGCGGGAGATGCAACAAAAGACCGCCGACAATGACGAGATGAAAGAATTTCAAGCCGTGATGTTCTGGAAACTGGGACTCGGACACATGGGAAAATATTTCAATGGAGAAGACCCTATGCCTGATAAATCTGTGATGACTTTTCCTACAAGCTGGAAGATTGAGACAATGCCCGAAACAGATATATCCAAATTACAAGTACACATCACCGTGTCGCTAAAAGATATGCGCATACTCCGCAAGGGGCACAGATCAGAGGCACAGGAAGACCATTGGTTTATGTATTGCACAGAGGATTATATCAGGTACTATCGGAGTTGGACGGGAATGTGTGCATTTGAGGCACACTATTATATGAATGAAGATGGGCAGTTTGTCATTGATAAACTGACCGTCAATCAAGACCTTGCACAATTTGGGGTCAATGGGGATGAGCCCGCTCTTTACCTATTTATGTACCTTCTTGTTGCAGAGGCTGGAGGCCCAGCCCAGGATGCATGGCAAATGTACCTTGCCAAATGGGAGAAAAATTATCATAAGCAGAGAAGTGTCCCATCAGAAACAGAGGATAAGGAGAAGAAGGAGAGAAAGAATTCTCCATTGAAGCAGGAGAAAAAGAAACAACCGCATGATACATGGTATGCCGGTGTTGAAGGGCATGTGTGCGAAGGGTGTATTTATACAAAGGGAATCCGAAGATGGGATGATGATCCCGAAAAGGGCATTATGGGATGTGGCCGTCTGGGATATAATAGTTTCAGACGAAACTACACAGGCGGAGTATGCGAATACAGAAAGAAGGATTTGTATATCCCTTCTGAATATGAGCAGAAACGCAAGGAGGAAGCTTTAAGGAAGAGGAAAGAGGAGGAAGAGCAAAAGCTGCGAGAATACAAACGCAAGAAACGGCTGGAAAAGCTTGAAAAAGAGGACGGATCGTATGACAGGCAACTCGTCAAGGACTTCATCTCTGAGAAGTTGGATGGTGATGTGAGCAGAATAGCCTTTTTTGATTATGAATCACTAAAAGATGACAGTCGTTTCGGTAATTGTAAGGGCTACAGTTTCTGTGTCGAGAAGTGCGATATTGTGCAGGCCATCCAATCAGTGGCCTTCGGCGAGATATGGCCTGGACTGACAATGGATAAGATAGAGGACTATACTTATACATGCAATCTGATTAATTATTCTCAGTATCTGTTTGGAGCCAACATCCTTGACCGCTACTTCAAGGGCATGGACAAATTCAGGCCTACAAAGGAACAGTTTGAAAGGGCCATAAGGGTCTGGCACTTGCAAAACCAAATTGGGAATATATGGATTTTGCCGAATGGCATAGATGTAGATAAGGATACGTATGTCTATCACGGTTATGCCGATAGGTGGCTGAAAGCGGTCTATGATGTCATGACTGGTGATAGGGATGCCAATGGCGCGATGAAAGGAATACTGTACAAAGTAAGAAAACAGATGGCTGGATACAAGGGTGCTGAAGGCTTTCAGCAGATGGCTCACGGTCTTATGCTTGATGATTACTTAGATGAGAACGGCAAACCAAAGCAAGTGCTACCTTATGTTTGGTCGATGATGAAAGGACTAAGTAAGGAGAAATACTTCAAAGCGGTGGATGATTATTGTTCATTCATGGAGACGTTCATTCCAAAGAGAAGCAGAATGATAGCTGAACGGGTTCGGGATGTACTGTCCCAAGATAATATGGTTCAGAAAAGGCATATCCAACAAATGTTAGAGGAAGAAGATAATAATGAGTATTCCAAGGTTGGGTACCGATACTTTAAGATGCTCCAAAAACTGGCTAAAAAGAAACAGAACACAGATAATAGTGAATTGTTTGATGTTCTGAACTGCATGAGTTTGGAAGAAGGCTATGCATTAGGACTGAAACTGGCAAAGCATGAAGGAATGGGAGATGAGTCATGGTTCTACATTCATCAAACAGACCACTCTAAAGAGACTCTTGATATACCATCCCCTACAGGATATGAGGGAGATTTGGGCTTCAGCCACATGTTTGTTGAGAGAAATAAGATGGGAGCATGGCAAATGTACCTCTTTAGTATCGCTTCAACCGTATTGCCAGTTTTCTGGCATGGAGGATATATTAGAAGGGACTATATATTCAAGCATGAAGACCTGAAAGATGTTATCTCTGCGCATAATGGAGGATTGGCACCACTATATGGCATCAAGGATAGGATTTCTCCCATGGTAAAGATATACGGTGGCGAAGCAACCGTGCAGTGCTGTTACTGGAATGACTGGGAGGGGCTTGTCCGCGAAACGACAGTTGTTAAATTCACGGAGAATACTGTTTTTTGTGTGGAACATAAACAGAGCGAAGTGCTTTTTGAGTACGATTGTGGTATTTGTTTCTAAAAAGATATGTCACAGAAAGAAAGTTATATAAATTTTGACGAGTATATCCGTCAAGGAGAACCAGATAAGAAGGAGAAGGCTTATATCTGGCAGACGGCCATCGGTTTGCAAGCGGTTGATGGTTTGTGTACATCTGAGTACTTGAAGGAAACTGCAAAGCGAAACATCGAGGGTGAAATAACCGTGGATGAGGTTAGCAGACTGGTAAAGAGCTATTATCAGTCGAAGACTCAGCGTGAGCCTGATGATGACGAGAAAGAGGAAGCGGACCATGCTGCAGCCAACATCAGCAAAATCTTGTCGGCTCGTACTCTGGATTTCTCTACCGCAGGATATGTTTCTTTGCATCGAAGAATCTTTGAGGGGGTATTCAAACATGCCGGCAAGATACGTGACTATGACATTACCAAAAAAGAGTGGGTACTGAATGGCGACACCGTGAACTATCTTAATAGCGAGGATTTACGCCGTGCGCTTGACTATGATATAGAACAAGAACGGCAGTTTAGTTATAAGGGGCTATCCACCGATGAAATGGTTGCACATATCACACGCTTTGTTTCAGGCATTTGGCAGATACATGCTTTTGGCGAGGGAAACACTCGCACAACAGCGGTGTTTGCCATACAGTATCTTCGTTCCATTGGTTTTGACATCAACAATGACCTCTTTGCCAAGCATTCCTGGTATTTCCGTAATGCGCTGGTTCGGGCTAACTACAAGAATGCACGATTTGGTATTGACTATACCCCAATTTATCTGGAGCGTTTCTTCCGTAACTTACTGTTAGGTGAACAATGGGACTTGCGCAACAGATACCTACACATACAGGCTACAGAAGAGTGGACGGAGCAACCTCGATTGGATATGCCAGCAAGTACAGGACAAGTGCAGGACAAGTTCGGGACAAGTACAAGGGAAGTGTCCAATCAATTTGATACAGACAATCACAATATACAGCAACTCGTTCTTGCTATAGGGGAACAACAAATGTCTGTAAAGGAAATGATGGAGGCTTTATCGTTGAAAGGACGTGATAACTTTTTGAAAGTGTATCTCAACCCTGCTATAGAAGAACAGTATGTTCGCCTGCTATATCCCAACTCGCCCAGACATCCGCGTCAGAAATATCTTTTGACGGTTAAGGGGTTGGCACTTTACAATAAGATTTCGAATAAATAGATAAAAGAGCAATATGAAGGATAAAAGAATTTATGGTATGTTTGGCCCGAAAATAAGGGCCATGAGACTGGAGCAAGGGTTGAAGCAACGGCAGTTGGCTGAATTGCTGGGGACGGACAAGCCCATGTATAGCAAGATGGAGTTAGGAGCACGGCGTGTAAGACGTGACCAAGTTCCCAAGTTGGCAGAGTTGTATAAGGTTGACGAAAAGGAACTGATGACACTCTGGCTGGCTGATGGAGTGTATGCCGCATTGAAGGAGGAAGATGAGAGTCTCCGCTTGGATGCCATAGACTTGGCAAAGGAGTATTTTATGGCGCAGAACTAACTCTGCTGAAAGCTGCTATAGATGACCAAGCAAGTAGGCATATGGCTGACTGAACGAATCGTTCTGTCAGATACCAATTGCAATCACGGCTCCGATTTGGGCACGCCAGTTATATGGTTAAAACCATCCTCCCAAATTGGGATGGTGGTTTATCGGAACAAATCGTACCACCATCGCAAATCGCGACTGTGGTTTGAAAGGGAGCGGTATTTGCGTTTACGAGAGTTGCCCAAGTTTTCGCGAAAACAAAAATGGCAGAAGATTGCAAAAAGTGGCAGAAAATGGTGTCGAACTCAAACCGATTGTTTTCGCATTGTTTTCGCAAAACGAAAAATCAGCAACTTGAATTTCTTCTAAGTTGCTGATTTTCAATGTGGACCAGCCAGGGCTTGAACCTGGGACCTCCAGATTATGAGTCTGTTGCTCTAACCAACTGAGCTACAAGTCCAAAGCATATCGGAAATCCGATTGCGGGTGCAAAGTTACGAATAAACGAGCAAAATACAAAATAAATTTGATATTTTTTCTGCTTTCTCGTTTTTTGTTTGTAACTTTGTTGCCATAATCACTTGATATAGGTGACGGGCGGAAGAGCCGAGTTGCCGCAATGAAGACTATATGGAAGAGTATCGTTATAAAGCCGTTGCACGTGCCGCCTATGGTGAGATTGAAGAGGGTGCTACGGTAAGTATTACCAGTGGACGCGAAGTGGAGCAGTCGACAGGACTGTCGTTCCGCCACGAGATTGCCGAGGCTTGTCGGCAGCAGCTGGGCGTTCAGATTGCCGTCGATGAAGAGGCTCGTCTGGCCACGAATTTCGATGTCTATAGTGAACAGCGTTACGAAGAGGTTGTACGCCCGAAACTTGAGGCTGCAGCCGAGAAGGAGCGCCAGCGTCAACAGCGTGAAGCCGAGCGGGCTGCCCGATCGTCGAAGGGCAAAAAAACATCGAAGTCATCGAAGACGGGAACCGTCAAGGTGGGTAAACTGACTGCAGCACAATGGAAGCGTTTGCTGAAGTTCCTCCTGGGTGTAATCGTAGTGGTGTGGTTCCTTTCCACTCAGGTGAAGTCGTGCAGTCTTAGCGATCTGGCCACTCAGGCCCGCGACACCATTGAGCAGATGACGAAGACGGGTAGTAAGAAGACTACCACGACCAAGAAGGCGACAACCACCAAGAAGGCGACGACGACCAAGAAGGCTGCCACGCGAAAGACTACAACAGCGAAGAGATCGACCTCGACGGCAAAAAAGACTTCTACTGCCAAGCGTTCGACCACAAAGAAGACATCTACTGCCAAGAAGTCGACAGCCAAGAAAACGACTGCGAAGAAGAGTTCTACGGCGAAGAAGTCGACAACATCGAAGAAAAAGAATTAGCTATTTACGAAATGATATGATTAAAAGAGGAATGCTAACATGCGTGGCATTCCTCTTTTATGATCTTATCAGCGAGAGCTTATAGTCCCTCCTTAGCCAAACCACCTGTCGCTGTCTCTTTGTAGAGCGACGGCAGGTCGTGTCCGGTTTGCTTCATGACACGAACCACTCGATCGTAGGTGACGCGGTGACGTCCGTCGCTGAAGGCTGCATAGAGTTGTGAGTCGAGGGCACGGGTGGCGGCGAAAGCATTGCGTTCGATGCAGGGAATCTGCACCAGTCCGCACATCGGGTCGCAAGTCATTCCGAGATGATGTTCCAATCCCATCTCAGCCGCATACTCAATCTGTGCGGGCGAGCCACCAAAGAGCTGACAGGCGGCGGCCGAGGCCATTGCGCATGCCACACCGACCTCGCCTTGACAACCCACATCTGCACCGGCGATGGACGCATTCTGCTTGGCAACATTACCGATGATGCCGGCAGTTGCCATTGCATGTAGGATGCGCTCTTCAGAGAATAGATGGCCACGTGAGAGATGATAGAGAACTGCAGGTAATACTCCGCACGAACCGCAAGTAGGTGCCGTAGCGATGATACCTCCCGATGCATTCTCCTCACTCACGGCTAGTGCATAGGAAAAGACCAATCCTCGACTTTGCAGATGAGCCTTGTAGCCTGATGCCTTCACGAAATAGGTAGGCGCCTTGCGTGCCAAGCCCAGCGGTCCAGGAAGCACACCCTCGTGGTTGATGCCTCGTTCCACAGCCTCCTGCATCACACCCCACACCTCGCGCAGATAGTCCCAGATATCGTCGTTCTCACATTTTTCCACATACTCCCAGTAGCCACGTCCGTAGCGTTCGCACCAGTCTTGTATTTCGGTGAGTGTCTGCATGTTGTAGATTTCCTCGCTGCCATGTCCGAGCGTGTCGTTTTCGCCCTCAGAGAGTGCACCCCCACCAACGCTGAACACCGTCCAGTCGTCGTAGTGATGTCCTTCAGCATCGATGGCCGTAAACTTCATGCCGTTCGGATGGAAAGGCAATCGCTCGCGAGCATTCCAAATGATGTCAACGGGAGCGACGGGCTGTAGTCCTTCGGTAATGGCAACATCGGTCATGTGTCCCTTGCCTGTGGCTGCCAGCGACCCATAGAGAGTCACCTCGAAGCGCTTGGCTTCGGGATGCCGCTGCGCATATAGCTGTGCCGCCTTCATGGGTCCCATCGTGTGGGAACTCGACGGTCCCTTTCCGATTCTGAATAGTTCCTTTAGAGACTTCATAATGAATAATTCTTTTTGGGAAAGAAAAAGAAGTTAAGGAAGTTAACGGACCACATGTTATTTCCTTGGATATGCAGGGAATTACTCCACATGGGCAGAGCCAATGTCCATTAACTACCTTAACTTCTTCGTCTTTCTTGACTTCTAAATCGCCTTACTTTTTCTTTGCCTTAGCAGCCTTCTTCTTGGCAGCGGCAAGAGCTTTCAGGGCAGCTTTCTCGCCCTTCTTCTCGAGTGTCTCGTAGTAAACCTTGCCAAGAGCCTTCAGCTGTTCGGTGAATGCCTTGCCGGCAGCCTGTGTCTGTGCTTCTGTGTCGGGGTCGGCCCAAGCGTGGCGATAGCCCTTCACATCGTTCCAGTGACCGCGAGTGAAGTCGGGAACCTCGACAGGCATGTTGCCATTGTCCATCGATACTGAACCCAGTTCAGCCAGGCAGCACCACTCAGCCAGGTCGTAGACATCCATGTCGAGAGGCAGGCCGTTGCGCAGGCAATAGACAAAGCGCGAGTCCATGATGAAATCCATGCCACCATGTCCGCCAACCTCCTTGGCCTCTTCGCCATACTTCTTAACGATGGGCGAAGTGTACTTCTCGAGCAGAGCCTTCGTGTCTTCCTCGCTCAGATACTCGTGAGCGCTGAGGTTCTCATGATCGGGCTTCACGCCGGCATCGGTCATGTTCTTGGCCGACAGGGCATAGCCCTCGGTGGGATACTTATTGGCAAAGCCCATCGTACCCGTGAGCTGATACATGCGGTTGTAGGGCTGAGGCGTCATTACGTTGTGATGAATCTCGATGACTTTACCATTCTCCGTGGAGATCAGTGTTGTGGTGTGGTCGCCATTGCGGAACGGCTCATCCTTTCCCGTGCGATCCTTCACCAGCTTACGACCCATGAACGACTTCGTGTCCATAGCCACGAGCGTCTTCATACGGTCGCCGCGATGGATGTTGAGCACCTGAGCGATGGGACCGAGGCCGTGAGTAGCATAGACGTCGCCGCGGAACTTCTTGTTGTAATCAAGACGCCAGCCGAGCTTGTCCTGGTCGTCCTTCTTCCAGTAGTAGTCCCAGAACTGCGACAGCTCGTGGCGATAGGCGCCCTGCGTGTAGATGACCTCACCGAAGAGACCCTTCTGAGCCATGTTCAGCGAGTTCAGCTCGAAGAAGTCGTAGCAGCAGTTCTCGAGGATCATGCAATGCAGGCGCTTCTGCTCCGAGAGGTTGATGAGCTGCCAGATTTCGTTCATGTTCATGGCTGAGGGGACCTCGATGGCTACGTGCTTACCATTCTCCAAAGCCTCCTTGGCCACCAGGAAGTGGTGAATCCAGTCGGTGGCGATGTAGACCACGTCGATATCTGTGCGCTTGCAGAGCTCCTTGTAGCCGTTCTCACCGTAATAGATGTCGGCGGGCGGCATCGAAGCCTTCTTCAGATAGCCGTTGCAACCCTCGGCGCGCTCCTTTACGTGGTCGCAGAGAGCCTTGATTTCGATACCGGGAATGTGAGTCCAGCGCTCCACGGCGCCCGGTCCGCGCATACCCAGACCGACGAATGCCACGCGCACCACATCCATCTTCGGGGTCACCATTCCCAGAGCGGTCTGCTGACCTGCCGGCATAGCGGGCACATCGGTCTTGATGGTTCCGTTGACAACTTTGTATGGCCAGTCGAATTTTCCTGCCTCGGGCTGTTGAGCCCATGTGTTCGTCGGCAGCATCATAGCAGCTGCCATTATGAACAGAAATAAACACTTTCTTTTCATTCTTTCTTTTTTAGTTATTAAAGGTTTGATATAATTTGCAAAGATAAATATAATATTCGTAATCACCAAATTTTTGAACGAGTAAAATCGGGAAATGCTACGGGCACATTTCCATTCTCGATAGAAAGACGCGACAGTTCGCTCACGGCACACCACTCCGCCAGGTCGTAGACATCGATGTCGAGCGGCAGTCCTTGGTGCAGGCAATGCACGAGGCGGCGGTCCATGCGTCGGCTCATCTGGTCGTGTGGCGTGCTGTCGCTACTCTCCACCGACTTCAGGGTTCCAACTACGTGATAGCGGCGAGTGTATTCATGTGGGTCAACGACGTTGTGTTGCAGCAGGATGGTCTTTCCCAGCCGAGTACGCATGAGGGTCGTCGTGTGGTCGCCGTTGCGGAAGTCCTTTCGCAGGAAAGGCTCAGTGTCCATGCTGACGAGTGTTTCTATCCAGTCCGTGCGATGAATGTCGAGCAGCTGGCAGGCTGGTCCCATGCCGTGAGTGGGGTAGAGGTCGCCGCGCAACTGCTGGTTGGCTTCGGCGCGCCAAGGTGTCCAACGGTCGCCGATGGGGTGTATGTAGGCTCCTTCCACATGCACAATGGTTCCCATGCGTCCGCGCCGTGTGGCAGCCATTGTGCCGAGATGACAGCTGGCGTAGCAACAATTCTCGAGCATCGTGCAATGACAGCGTGTGCGCTCAGCAGCATCTACCAACGCCCAGCAATCGTCGAGCGTTGTAGCGGCCGGCACCTCGATGGCCACGTGCTTGCCGTTGTTCATCGCCTGGAGGGCAATGGGTACATGCGATGCCCAGTCGGTGCACACATAGACAAGGTCAACGTCGTTGCACTCGCAGAGAGCTTCGTAGCTGTCGAAGGTCTTCGCCGTGCTGGCAAGCCCCTGAGCTTCGGCAAGACGCTCTTCTGACACATCGCAGAGAGCAGCCACGCGGGCGTGGTCGATGTCGCAAAACCGCCTCACAGCCTTCATGCCGCGTTCACCCAACCCCACGAATCCTACCCGCACCACGTCGAGTGGTGCTGTGCGCAGTAGCAATACCGGCTGCTGATTTTCGGCTCTTGGCGGGCAATTTGTCCTGATGATGTTTGGCATGAATGTAAGAATTCTTTTTGCAAAAATACACATAAAAATCTAATTACATTCATTTTTTAAAGGAAAAACACCCGAATGTGCAAAAAAATAGTTATCTTTGTAGGTCTAAAACCTATCATTCGCCAATGAAAAGAATTCTTTCCTTCTCAGCCGCTTTGTTGCTGTCGGTTTCGATGCTGGCAACCGATGTAAAGATAGCCACGTTCCGCTATGCCGGACCTTACGAGATACACATGCCCGTGATGCTCGACTCGGTGAATCTCAATGCCGAGAGCTACAAACCGGCATCGCTGCTCGACACGCCGTTGAAGCTTGACTTGGCGCGCCATGCAACGCAGACCACCGATAGCGTGTTGCCCGAATGTCGCTATCAGCAGGCACTCAACCTCCTGCAGGCCGACATCCAGACACTCGGCTATGCCAAGGCAACCATCGCCGTGAAGCATCTGAAAGACTATCAGCTGTTTGTTGACGGGAAGAAGACCGACGGCCAAAACCTCGACCTGCTCGCCGGCAATCATGAAGTTGTTGTAAAGTATCTGGCCAAGGCCGACCGCCGCGACACGGCCGTGGTGGTGATTACGCAGGACGCAAAAGACGCTGCTACGCCCATCGTGCACACTTCCGGCAAACGCCTCTACACGCTTAGCGACGTCACCGACGGCACTCGCGTCACGGGTGTCGCCCTTTCGCCCGACGGCCGCTACCTCATTAGCCGTTATAGCGAGACGCTGCCCGGCGGCGCCAGCTCAGGTCGTTCGGTGCTTACCGAGGTGAAAACGGGAAAGAGGCTGCTCGAGACCGATAAGAATATCACATGGATGCCGCGCTCCAGCCGCTATTACTATACCGAGCGAGGCGAGGGCGGCAGGCGCCTGATAGCTGTAGACCCAGGCACCCACGAGTTGCAAACGCTGGCTACGGCCCTGCCCGACGACCCGTTCCGCATCCTGCCCGACGAGCATCGTTTGCTGTTTACCCATCGAACCGAGGCTCCGAAACATGCCGATGGTGTCTACGAAATCAGCGAGCCCGACGACCGTCAGCCCGGCTGGCGCTCACGCTCGACGCTCACCTTATATGATATGCAGACCGGTCTTTCGCAGCCGCTCACCTATGGCTACCATAGCGTCGGCGTCGAGGATGTCTCTGCCGACGGCCGCTACCTGTTGCTCATGGGCAGTCGCAGCCGACTGACGCAGCGACCCACCACGCTCTTCACGCTCATCCGCCTCGACTTGAACACCCTGCATGCCGACACCCTCGTCTGCGACGATGGTTTCCTGAATGGGGCGATGTTCTCGCCCGACGGCCGACAGTTGCTCGTCAACGGATCGCCCGAGGCTTTTGGCGGCATCGGCAAGAATGTACCTGAAGGTCGCATCCCGAGCATGACCGATATCCAGCTCTTCCTCTTCGATATCACCACCAAACAGGCTACGGCCCTCACCCGCACGTTTAACCCCAGTGTGCAGCGAGCCCGCTGGAGCGAGTATGATGGCCAGGTATACTTCACTGCCGAAGACCGCGACTGCATCAACCTCTTCCGTCTGAATCCGAAGACACGGCAGATTGAGCGCATCGCCCTTCCCGAGGAGATGATTAGCAATATCTCGCTGGCTCGCACCGCACCTCTCATGGCCTTCACCGGTCAGGGAGCTTCAAATAGCAACCGCAGCTATCTGGTGGATTTGAAGGATTTGAAAAAGTCGAAGGCGAATGCCAAGAGTCCGACTTCCGTGCTGCTCACGACGCCTACGCTTGTCGACGACCCGAACAAGGAACTGCTGAAGGACATCGAGCTTGGCGAGTGCCAGCCGTGGGACTTCGTTTCGTCGCGTGGCGATACCATCTGCGGTCGCTTCTATCTGCCCCCGCATTTCGATGCATCAAAGCAGTATCCGATGATTGTGAACTACTATGGAGGTTGCTCGCCGACGAGCCGCAACTTCGAGAGCCGCTATCCGCAGCATGCCTATGCTGCTCTGGGCTATGTGGTCTACGTCATCAACCCCAGTGGTGCTACGGGCTTTGGGCAGGAGTTCTCCAGCCGACATGTGAACACAGCCGGCAAGGGTGTGGCAGAGGATATCATCGAGGGTGTGAAGCGCTTCTGTGCAGAGCATCCATACGTCGACAAGAAGAAGATTGGTTGCATCGGTGCCAGCTATGGTGGTTTCATGACGCAGTACCTGCAGACGCAGACCGACCTCTTCGCAGCTGCCATCAGTCATGCCGGCATCAGCGACCACACGAGCTATTGGGGCGAGGGCTACTGGGGCTACAGCTATAGCGAGGTGTCAATGGCGGAGAGCTATCCGTGGACGCGTCGCGATCTGTATGTCGATCAGAGTCCGCTTTTCAACGCCGACAAGATTCATACGCCGCTACTCTTCCTCCACGGTGCTGCCGATACGAATGTACCTGTGGGAGAGTCTATTCAGATGTTCAACGCCTTGAAGCTCTTGGGCCGTCCCACGGCATTCGTCGTCGTAGAAGGCGAGAACCACTGGATTATGGACTACCAGAAGCGACAGAAGTGGCAGAACACCATCTTCGCTTGGTTCCAGAAGTGGCTGAAAGATGATTCCACATGGTGGAATTTCATGTATAAACCGTTACCTTAGCCCCCTAATATAGGGGGTTGGGGGTCTTGAGTAATTTCATATCCCCCAAAGCCAATATAGAATAGAGTTAATTAACATAATGTATCACGAGACCCCCAACCCCCTATGTTAGGGGGCAAGGAGTATCACGAGACCCCCAACCCCCTATGTTAGGGGGCGAAGAAAATGCATATAGCAGTAGCAGGAAACATCGGGAGCGGTAAGACAACGCTCACAAATATGCTCGCCCGCCATTACGGGTGGGAGCCGCGCTTCGAGGCTGTGGAGTTCAATCCATACCTCGAGGACTACTATGCTGACATCCCGCGTTGGTCGTTTGCGCTGGAGGTGTACTTCTTGAAGCAGCGTTTCCGCGACCTCCTCGACATAGCGCGTGCCGACCACACCATCATTCAGGACCGTTCCATCTTCGAGGGCGTGTACGTGTTCACGGCGAACAATCACGCGATGGGAAACCTCGACGACCGCGACTTCGAGACCTACATGGAGCTCTTCGAGTCGATGCTCTACATCGTTCGCCATCCTGACCTGATGATCTACCTGCGTGCCTCCGTGCCACATCTGGTTGCAAACATCCAGAAGCGTGGCCGCGACTACGAGCAAACCATCCCCATCGACTACCTCGCCAACCTCAACGACCGCTACGAAGACTTCATCTTCAATAAGTATCGTGGCCGCGTGCTCGTCGTCGATGCCGACCCGCTCGACTTCCAGAACAATCCTCGCGACTTCGCCGGCATCATCGATAAGATTGATAGTACGCTGTTCGGACTGTTCTCTAGCCCCCTAATATAGGGGGATGGGGGTCTTGAGTAATCTCATCCCCCAAAGCCAATATAGAATAGAGTTAATTAACATAATGTATCACGAGACCCCCACCCCCCCTATGTTAGGGGACAAGGAGTATCACGAGACCCCCATCCCCCTATGTTAGGGGGCAACAATTATGCATATAGCCATAGCAGGAAACATCGGAAGCGGCAAGACCACGCTCACGCGACTGCTTGCCAAGCGTTACGGCTGGACCCCGCGGTTCGAGCCCGTCGACAACAACCCTTATCTCGCCGACTTCTATGCCGACATGAAGCGGTGGGCGTTCAACACGCAGATCTACTTCCTGAACAAGCGATTCAAGGAAGTCGTTGAGATCTCGCAGTCGTCGGAGACCATCATTCAGGATCGCACCATCTTCGAGGATGCCCGCATCTTCGCACCGAACCTGCATGCGCAAGGCATGATGTCAGACCGCGACTTCGAGAACTACACCGACCTCTTCGAGTTGATGATCTCGCTGGTGAAGTTGCCCGACCTGATGATCTACATCCGCTCCACCATTCCCACGTTGGTGGCACAGATTCAGAAGCGCGGCCGCGAGTATGAGCAAGGCATCCGCATCGACTACCTGGAAGGACTGGGCCGCCGCTACGAGGAGTGGATCAGCACTTACAAGGGCAATCTCATCATTGTCGACGGTGACACGGTGAAGTTTGGTGAATCGGCTGAAGACCTGCAGAAGGTTACCGACATGATTGATGCAAAGCTCTTCGGTCTGTTCCCGATGGAAGGGTGATTTTTAATTGATAATTGCTGTTCAACTTTCGCAAGTCGAAGGAATAAAGGGTATAAAGGGGGAGAAAAGGGCATATTTAGAGCCCCTTGATAAGGGGCGGCTATAATGCAGGGTCTTAATCCTTTGCCTCTCCCCCCCTCAATAGGACAAAGCATTCGTCCCTTTTAATCCCTTTCACTCCCCTTTAAGCCCTTTAAGCCCTTAGGAAGTGGAGCTTGCGAAACTTCAGTAATTGTTGTTTAGCACTGGCTGTGACAATATCATACGGGTTTCCAAATGATTCTCTACAACGGTCACAGGTCACAGGCGTGACCATGTATCCTTTCTGTCAAGCGGAAGTACAAAAAGGTAGTAAATACTTGATAATCAATACTTTAACTATATATTACTTTATTCCTTATCATTTTGTATTCAAATAGTGTGACCATTTGGGTTTAACATTTTGATTAAAATATTTGCTATTTTATGACAAATAGTAAAGCAAATTAATCTCTTGCTTACATTCTGCATTTTTGGTTCTCATCCCCCCTTTGTGGCCGAGAGGTAACATGGTCACACCTGTGACCTGTGACCGTTTTGGGGGACGCGAAGGAAGTTCTTTAACTTCATTAACTTCCTAAAGTTGATTTAATAGTTATATATATTAATAGTTGTATATATTAATAATTAATAAGGAGTCATTTTGTTGGAGGGTGTGTCAAAATGAAATAATGGATGAAAAGACGCTGCCAGTAGTCCCCTCCTCCTGGGAGGAGGGGTTAGGGGTGGTAGAGAAGAATAATGATATAACCTATTATAAATTAAACATTTAGGAAAGGTCGAACCTTATTTGTCTCTACCACCCCTGACCCCTCCTTCCAGAAGGAGGGGACTACAAATTGACTCCTTGCTCTATTTTGACACACCCTCACTACAGGTAGCGTCTTTTCATTCTTTATTCCTTATTTGACGCATTCTTGTATGCTGTGGAGCTATGCTCCGTATGTGAAGGAGCTATGCTCTGTAAGGTCGAGAGCTATGCTTTAGTGGGTCGGGAGCATTGCTTTTGGACGCTAGGAGCAATGCTTTTGGACGCTAGGAGCAATGCTTTTGGGTGCCAGGAGCATAGCTTTTGGGTGCCAGGAGCATTGCTTTTGGGTGCTGGGAGCATTGCTTTTGGCACCGGGGAGCTATGCTTTTGGAATTAGGGATAACGAAAACAGCCGAGACCCGTGGTTGGGTCCCGGCTGTTGGGAGGTTATTCCGAATGGTTCGGAATGTGGTGAATGAACTTACTTCACCATGATCTTCTTGGCCTTGCCGTTGACAACGACAATGTTCATACCCTTCTGGAGAGCGTTCATGCGGCGACCATCGATGCTGTAGATAGCTTCGATCTTGCCAGCCTGCTCGGTCTCGCGGATACCAGTGGTGGACTCGTGCTTACTCTCTGTGCCGAGGTACTCCAGGCGCCAGTTGGTGAACGGTACCCAGTCGTTAGTCTTGCCAGTGAGGTTGCAAGCACCGATGCGCAGGTTGCCATCGCTGCCTACATAGCAGTAGAGCTCATTGTCGTAGTACTTACCTTCGGCGCGATCGTAGAATGCGAGGCGGTTGTTCGGGAGGTAGTAGATTTCGTCGACACCAACATTGCTGATGGAGTCGTGGAACTCAGTCCATGCGCCGTCGTAGCCGTTAGCGAAGTACTCCTGAGCCTCCAAGGTCCAATCATCGGTACCAATGAGGATCCAAGGCTTGAAGGCAACAGAGTCGCCGTTAGCATACATCTTAGCGCGGGCGTCGTACTCAGGAACGTCCTTCTTAGCTTCCTCGCTGAGGATGTCGAGCACGCCCTTCTTCTCAGCATAGCCATACTGCCAGATCTTAGCATCTATAATAGTACCCTCCTGACGATAGAGACCCTGCAACATTACGTGGTAGGTTCCCTCTGGCATCTTGATGAGATCCTGATAGAGGTCGAATGCGGTGTTAAAGCCCTCGGCAACACCATAGTGGTTGTTCTCGTACTCAACAGTAGCCTTACCGTCGACGTTGGTCCAGCCGTTCAGCGTAGCACCGTTGCCGTTTTCGTACTTCGGATTGGTGATGACATCAGTCATGTCGATGGGGTTGTCATCGCTGGCACCCGTTACATCCGGCATGTTCAGATCCTTGATGGCCTGCTCGATGCGCTCCAGTGTGGCGGGAACGTCCTCGTCGTTGATAGCGCCTTCGTCGTAAGCCTTAGCAAGTTCGTCAGAGAGTGCCTCAGCAGCTGCTACAGCTTCCTTCGTAGCAGTCTCAGCCTTTTCAGCAATCTTCTCGTCGAGGCGTGCGATAGCAGCGTCGAGCGTCAAGTAGAGGTTCATGCTGTTGATAACCTTGTCAACCACGTCGCCGATGCTCTTGTAAGCCTCGAGCAGGGTAGCTACGTCGGGAGCGTTGTCGATGTCGTCGATGCAAGCCTTCAGCTCAGCCTTGGTGGCTGCTGCCATGTGCTCGTTGAGATAGTCTCGGTACATTTCAGCTGCCTCCATTGCGATGGGCTGCATGTCTTCGAGATCGTTACCGATGAATGTGAGAACGAAATCGTTCCAGATGAGCCATCCGCCAGCAGGGATGTCCTGACCCTTCACACCTACCTTGATGCTGTCGCCGGTAGAGATGAACTCAGCAACCATGTCGTAGTTGTTGGTGTTTGCGAAGAGGTAGTTGGCAGCTGCGCAGTTGTGCGGATAGAGCAGACCGTCAACATTACCGCTGTAGTAGTTCGGGGCCTGGTTGTCGATGTTGAAGTTAGCAGGACCCTCATTCCACCATTCCGTCTCGTAGCCATGCTCATAGATGTCGTGGAAGCGATACTGTGAAGACGAACCATAGAGGAAGGTGTTCACGGTGTTGAGCTTAGGATTGCTGTCGTGCTGAGCCTGGTCGGTAGTAGAACGATACCAGCCCTTGCAGGTCAGACGATATGCACCTGCCCACAGCTTCACCTTCTGATAGACGTCGATGATGGCGCCATCGCCACCGCCGTTCCACTGCTCCACAACGAAGCGCTTACCAGAGTTGTTCTGGAATGGGTTGCCACCGCCACTTTCGTTCTGGCGGCTTGCTACGGTCCAACCATCGAAGCTTGAGTTGTCCTGAGCATCGAGGAACTTGTTGTTCACGATCTTGTAGGAAACGTCCTGATCGCGTTCGGGAGGTGTGTTGTCGATAGCATCCTGAGCCTTCTGCAGGAACTCGGCGATGAGGGCTTCCATTTCCTCGTTGTTGAGGCTGGTGTCCTCGTCCCACCACATATCCTCGACGCGCTTGAAGATATCAATGAAGTCAAGGTCATAGTTATACTTGGCATCACCTTCAGCATCCATAAAGGTTGGGCTCTTGGGATCAACATAGCCGAACAGCTCGTCATAGAGCTCTACGCTCTTCATCAGCTCGTCGTAAGCAGCCTTCACCTCGTCGAAGACGGCATAGATCTCGTCCTTCGTGGTGGCAGCTTCCTTCTTATCGAGCACACTCTGCAGAGCGTCTACGTAAGGAACATAGTAGTACTTGCCCTCGATCTTCTCTTCCCAGCCAGCGGTGTAGAGGTCGGCGAGAATCTTGTAGTCGTCGTCAGCGCTTCCGTAGAAGATGAGCTTGAAGAAGCCCCAGCAAGTCCAGTGGTCGCCAATGGTGTTGTCAGCGGTGATGCTGATTTCAACATCCTGGTCTTCTGCGTTGTCGAGGAACAGGTCGGTGATGAGCTTCGGCTCCTTGCCGGAGTCGATCCAGCTACGACCCGCACTACGCTGGTTCACGTCGCTCGCGCCGATGGTGGGCAGGTTAGCACTCTGGTCGCCGAAGGTGAGCACAGATACCATGTCGGTACGTGTCCAGCCTTCCACGTTCAGGCGATAGATACCCTTCGGGAGGTTCTTGATGGTGTAGTGGATGCTGTAGCCGCCATTGTTCCAAAACTCACCGATGTTGTCGGAGCTAGAGCCAATAGTAGCAGCGCCGCCGCTGGCGTTGAGCACCGTCCATCCGTCAGGATTGCCCTGGTTGGGCTGCGGGTTGGTGATGTACTTGGCGGTGACGTCAGCTGGGTTGTGACGGCTAGCCATGTTGGCAATTTCATCCTTCAGGGCTTCAATCATGTTCAGAACTTCTTGCAGTGTAGCATTCTCGTTAGCAATGAGAGCCTCAGCAGCGGCAGTGTTGATAGCCAAGCCCTCCTCCTTAATCTTGTCGCACAATTGAGCCAAGTCTACCTTGGCATTGTAGTAGTCGAGGTCCTTCTTGTTGAAGAACTCCCACTGGCAGTTCTCTGGATTATCAGCATAAACCACGTCGTAGTAGAAACCATAGGTAACGCCTCCAGAAGCTTCTTTGTTGTTGGTTACCCAGTCAGAACCATGGTCAAGTTGTACACCACAGAATTCGCCTTCTACGTAAGCTACAGTCTCTACAGCACCATTTTCATCATTCACTGTTGGAGGAACACCGATGGTGTACTTGTTGTTGCCAACAGGCTGGATGTCCCAAAGGTAGCTGGATGGACCGTTACCAGCGCCGTCGACGAAACAACCCTTGTGAGGTCCTAAGTTACCATCACCCGGCTGACGCCAGATGCGGTGGCTGCCCCATGCTCCATGGTTGTCGTAGAAAATGTAATAGGAACCGAACGTCTCGTTGTCTTCAATGGTCGGAGCAATGAGGTAGTATTCGCGTTTTGCGAATGCTTCCTGCCCGATCTTGTTGACGCAGCATTGGGTTCCCCATGCTTCACCTCTCCAGATAAAGCACTGCGTGCCCACGTTACGAATAGCAAACGTGTCGCCCGGTACAAATGCACTTGGCTTTGGCTCAGGAATGTTCCAATCGCCTGCAAATGCGTTTGCACTAATGATTGTTGCGAAAAGCAACATCACGAAACGGAAAAGTTGTTTCATAAGCTTTTGTTTTTAGGTTTGTTAGACAATAAAATGGATTAAATAAAGTAATTCTCACATCTGATCACTGCAGACCACAAGGGCCTGCAAATAGTCATGGTTAGGTAGTTCGCACGACATTCAGGCTGCAAACATACGAAAAATATTTGAATTACACAATAAAATATAAGGTTTTTATTAAAAATTTAACTAAAAAGGAAGATAATCGCTCGCAGCAAGATAGGAGCTTGCATGCGTAAAACGGCAAGGAAAACATCTCTTGAAGCGGTCGTCTTCTACACCTTTTTGAAAATAATGGTCTTAAAAAGCAGCAAAAATTTGGGAGTTTCAGAAAAAAAAACTACCTTTGCAGCCAAATGTTTTATATTATTTAATCTTTTTACTAACTAATCAAAAAAATTCAACTTATGAAGAAGTTTCTACTTTTTGCTCTTGTAGCCATGATCGGCATGCCGGTTCTGGCGCAAGATGAGATTGGTGATGACGTAACCAAGTACATCGCCAATGCTGGCTTCGACGAGGACCTGACGTTCCAAGCCGACGGATCGACGAAGGAAATCATCGACAAATCAAAGGAGCTCTCAGGCAGAAGCTATGGCTATCTAGCTGCTGACAATTCTGTCTATTGCTTCGGTAGGGGTACTCGCCCCGATGGCAGAAAACCTGCGTGGAATGGATTCTTTGGACAGATCAATGGATGGACCAAGGGAGACAAAAGCTACACGGGAAAAGAGTACTATCCGTTTAGCGGTGATTCCCCAGAATGGGTGTACTTCGGTTCATTGTCGTATGACATGGATGACACTACGCTGCCCTGCGCCGACGATGGTACAACGTTCTTTACCGCACCCAACCGTCCCCCTGTGGCCAGTGGTGAAGATAACGTAGGATTCCTTTACCTGCGTGCTGGATGGGGTGGTGCAGCTACCTACAAGCAGGTGGTGAAGCTGCCTTGCGCCAAGTATCGTCTGGAGTATTGGGCTATTAACAACAACCCCAAAGCCACCAATGGTGAGAACCTCTCGCGCGTCGTCTGCCGTAAGGACGAGTGGAAAGATGAGACTGGTTTCAACGACCAAGAGTGGACCAAGCACGAGATTGAGTTCACTCCAACCACCGAGTTCACCATTGAGTTCGGTTTCAAGTCGAGCGGTGGTTCTGGTTCGAACCCCTTCCTCTGCATCGATGGTATCAAGCTGACGAAGATCGACGATGCTGACCCAGTACCTCTGTTCCAGTCAGACTGCTATGACCTGATGGACCAGTTTGAGGCTCTGCAGGGCGAGATGTCCGACTATCAGGGTCTGTATGGTGAGATGGAGGACGTGAAGAACGAACTCTACAACATGATCACCGAGGACGTGGAAGAGCTGAAGGCTGCTCTGGAGGCTATCAAGGCCGCTATTGCTAAGTATCAGCAGGTTCAGAAGGATGTTGTTACGCTCGACGAACTCATTGCCAAGGCTGAGACGCTGGTCTACAGCACCGACTATCCCGGCAAGGAGGCTCTGAGCGATGCTATCGACAAGTATTCGGCTGTGCTCGACGAGGGTGGTGCTGACGCTATCGCAGCTGCCATCGAGGGCATGAACCAGGCTATTAAGGAGTACTATGCAAGCCAGGTGGCTACACGCGACGATCCCGCCGACTACTCGTTCTACATCCAGAACCCGTGGTTCGTAGGTGCGAAGGGTGAGCCCACGCTGAATGCCGACGGCACTTACACCTTCCCCAACGAGTTCGACGAGGAGAATCCTTACACCGTAGGTAGCGCTCCGTTCGACGGCACCAGCGAAGGTTGGTACATGGGCGAGGGCGGTGGCGACCAGCGTCTGAACTGGCGTCAGGGCCGTACCTGCTGGAATGCATGGAACAACAACTTCAACACCGTGAGCATCGCACAGGATATCACTGGCCTGCCCAACGGACTCTACAAGGTGGCTGCCGACCTGATCACTCAGAGCGGTATGGCTACCGACCAGCACACCTTCGCTAAGAGCTCGCTGCAGAGCGCTGTCTCGAACCCGCTTGCCGACGGTCTGTGGGATGAAGGCGAGATGGGTACTTGGACCACGCTGACCACTGAGCAGTGGGTGATTGTTGCTGACGGCAAGCTCACCATCGGTGCTCTGGGTACTGGTGCTGCTGACACGGGTGCTGCAGGCTGGTTCTGCGCTACCAACTTCAAGCTGTTCTACTTCGGTGAGGCTACTGAAGACGAGATTGCTGAGGCTACCGCTGCTCGCGTTGCTGAGGTGAAGGCATTGGTTGACGGTATGCACTTCGCTGCCGACAAGGCCAAGGCTGAGGAAATTCTCTTCAACTATGACATCGCAAAGGATCTTGAGATGCTCAACGAGGCTGCCACACTGGCTGAGACCTCTGAGGGTAAGTACAATGAGATCATGGCCGAGGGTAAGACCATCCCGACCGTTGAGGCTGGTCTGGCCGACGGTTCATATGGTGAGGCTGCTGCTATCGCTCGCTTCGCTCTCGACTATGTGAAGGACTACATCGCCAGCAACGAGGCTACCTACGAGGCAGTCGACGCTAAGCTCGATGAGGCTAAGAACTACATCAACACCTACGTGCCCGTCTTCATGGAGGCTGCTGAATTCCTTGCTGGCGCTCAGTCGCAGGCTGTGAAGAATGCTCTCGGCACTACCATGAACGACCAGAAGGCTATCCTCCTGAGCGAGATGAAGGACAAGGCTACTGTTGACGCTCTCGTGGAAGAGCTGAAGACCATGCTCTACAACGTGAAGAAGCAGGAGACCTATGACGCTGATCCCGACGGAACCGACTACACGTCGTTCATCCAGAACCCGAAGGCAGAATCCACAACGGGCTGGGATATCGACAAGGGTACCGGTAACGGTCCTACCAACGGTGGTGAGTACTTTGACTCGAACGACAGCGGTCACCGCTACTTCGACTCCTATAATGCTACCGACAGCGTGCTCAACTTCTACGGCGAGCAGGTAGTACTTGGTGTGCCCAATGGTACTTATACCGTAGGTGCTGCCGTACGTACCAGCGCTCCTGGTGCCTTCATCTTCGCAGGCAACTGCGGTGAGGCTAAGGCCGACACGCTTTGGAAGGAGATTCCGATGCAGACCTACACCTATCTTGATGACGAGACTGGTGAGGAAAAGACCGAAAATGCCACTAACAAGTGGGGTGCTATCTGGGAGAATGCTTGCGAGCGCTTCGAGACTATGACCGACAGCGATCCCGACTACTTCTACATCCAGGGTATCGTGAACGCCAACGGTGGTAACGGCTACGGCTGGCAGTATCTCGAAATCACGGGCGTTGAGGTGAAGGATCACAAGATTGTGATTGGTATGTGCACCGATATCGCACGCACAGGCAAGCAGTTCGAGGGTACTTGGTTCTCAGTAACCGACTGGACGCTGACGCTCACCAAGAAGGGTGACAACAGCGGATGGGACGGCCCGCTCGCTACTGACATCAACGAGATTGCAACTGAGACGCTGGCTGTCGACGGTATCTACACCGTCAACGGCGTACGCACCAACAAGCTGCAGCGTGGTCTGAACGTCGTTGTTCGCGACGGCAAGGCCATGAAGATCATGGTGAAGTAATCATCAAGCGATAACGACGGCTCCCTGCTTCCAAAGTGTGCAGGGAGCCGTTTTTTTTCTCTCAAAAATCTGGAACATCTAGAACGTCTAGAATATCTAGAGAATCTAGACAAACAACTACAACAATGAAGAAACTCCTTTTCCTTGCAGCGACACTCTGCCTGACTCTGGCAGCCGCTGCGCAGACCAGTCCCACCGAGGGTGTCATCACGGCCGACTTTGTCGGTGAAGCTTCCATGCAGCAGGACCTGTTGCAGATGCTTGCCGACTTCGCCAAGTACATGAAGAACGACTTCCAGCAGGCCTCTGCTCCGAACAGCGTAGGCGAGGCATGTGGATGTTTCAAGGGCGAGAACACGATGGCCAACGACGAGCGAGGCGTGCGTCCGAATGCCGACCTCTCGATGATCTGTGCGTTCCTCGTGAAATATGGTAAGGGAAAGGTGACGCTGCCCACAGGTGTAACGTGGGGCGATATCGAAGAAATGGCGATGAAATCGCTGATTTTTGCTTATAGCACCCATAAGGCGAACAAGCTGAAAGTGTGCTCGGGCAACAACTATTGGGGCTCGGTGTCGACGAGCGATTTCGCTTGGGAGTCGAGCCTCTGGGCCATGAGTGTGGCCTATTCCGCGTTCTTCCAGTGGGACAAACTCACCGAGACACAACGCAACTACATCTATAAACTGCTGAAGGCGGAATGCAACTACGAGCTTACCCGCTCGATACCCACAGGCTACAGCGGCGACACCAAGGCTGAAGAGAACGGTTGGGAGGCCGACATCCTTGCAGCTACGCTGGGCCTGTTTCCCGATGATGCGCTGGCAACTCGCTGGTTCCAGCGCCTCCGCGAGTTTGCCATCAACAGCTACTCGCACATCGACGACAAGACGAACCGTACTGTCGTCGACCCTGACTATGACTCAAAGACCGTAGCACAGCTCTATAAAGGGCAGAATCTCTACGACGACTATACACTGCAGAACCACAACTATTTCCACACATCTTATCAGAATGTGGTCATGCAGGAACTGGGTGAGGCGGCCCTCGCCCTGAAACTGTTCCAAAAGGAACTCTATGGCGAGGAGAAATGGAAGACCAACGCGCTGATGCATCATAATCAAGAGGTGCAGACGGAGGTGCTGAACTGGCTCGCACTCACCGACGGTGAACTCGCAATGCCTAATGGCAACGACTGGAGCCTGTTCCTTTATGACCAGATTACCAGCTACTCCACGAATGCCTGCTTCCTCAGGGATGCCGATGCGCTGATGCTTGAGAACCTCGCCTACAAATACATCAAGGCTCGGCAGAAGACCACCAGCGACGGCTCGTGGCTGCTGCGTGCCGATGTGGGAGCACGCCGTATGGGTGTTGAGGCTCATCGTGTGATGATGACGTGGCTCATGCACCACGTGCTCTCGACGGCCGATCTCAAGGCAACCGATTTCGAAACATTCCGCCAGCGCTATAGTGCAGCAAAGAAACTGGACACGCAAAACATCGTGCGTGCTTTCACGAAAGATCGCTTCACAACGTTCTCGTGGAGTACCGGACTGCAGAGCTACACAGGCTACATCGCGGCTAACTCGGTGGACAAGAACAAAATCATCGTGCCCTTCCGCGCTAACAACACAGGTAACTTCCTAGGTTGGTATGAGGTGCAGGGCAAGAAGACCAATGCCACACCCGTTGTGAGTGGTATCTATGACTTGAAAGGCGACGCTTGGACCATGAATGGAGAATTGAACACCAACGACGGTGCGTTGAACAACCGCTTTGCCATCTTCTCAACACCGGGCAACGCGGTGATGTATCTCGACTATGTCCGCGCAAATGGTGCAGCTACCATCACCAAGGAGCAAGGAGGTCTGATGGCGATTTCGATGGACGAGATGACGAAGACCAGCCGTAAGCTCTTCCACTCCGAGGGAGAGGCAACGGTGACCGATGGCGGAACGAGGAAGTTGAGTGCTTCATGGCTGAACATCGACAACGAGCTGGGATTCGTGGGCACGGGTGAGAAGCAGATGTACTTCGGCGACCGCGCCAACAACAACTCGGTGATGACCTCGAAACTCTACACGCTCTACAACGACAAGAGTCGTACGGTAGGGCAGGGAGATGTGGTGGACCGTCGTGCAATGGTGTACTACAGCAACATCACCGCCGACGGAACGAAGGCGCTCGCCTCGCAGCTCATCGACCTGAAGGAGAAGGTGCCCACGGGCTGGAACGGCGCAATGGCCTTCGACCCCGACGGCACCGGCTACCTGCTGCTCTCGAACTTCTGCAGCGGCGAGAAGTGCCAGTTGGACCCCATCCACACTGCCTACGGCTACCCCGTGCTGTCGGTGAGCGATGCATGGGATGCCTCCTACACCTTCGCCGTGGAACCCAACCACAGCCACGTGGACGTGGTGAAGTTCTATTTCGACAATGCCGGCCTGGAGGCTGTGCAGGACAGCGACGACCCGCTTTCGGCCCACTTCCGAAGCATCGTGGACTGCGAGTGCGAGTTTGAGATAAGTGCCGTCACGGAGCAGGGCATCGTGAAGAAGACCGTGAAGACGGCAGGCACGTTTACCGCCCGCATCGTAGGCGGCGAACTGGAAATAGAGATGAACACCCCTTTTCCTGAAGGCAGCGGCACCGACGACCTCACCCAGGGCTACACCGACATCACCGCGCAACTCGCAAACCCTAATTTCGAGGAGGACGACACGTATGGCGACCGCGGTCAGAACGTGACGGCCTCTGGAGTAACCTATGCAGACTGCTATATAAATAAGGTGGCAGCCTCTAACTCGAAGTTTCCCAATGTGCTGCCCGTGCAGGGCTGGACCGCAGCCAACCGCATGTCGGGCAGTTCGAACTATGCCCGTATGTACTCCATGCCATATTCGATGGATTTGTTTTGCGTGAGCCCCTCGAATGTGGGAAACTACGCTGCGCAGACAGCCGGTCTGTTGAGCGATGACGACAAGGGCAAGCGCACACTGACGACGCTGAACTCATGGGCAGCCGGACAGAATGCCATCACGCAGACGGTCACCCTGCCCGAGGGTGATTATCGTCTGTTGCTGAACATGAAATATGAATGCACTAACCAGCAGAAGAACGACGGCCGTCGCATCACCGCTACAGGCAATACCAACACGTCGCTCACGGGAGTGAAGATTGGCACGAAGACCGACTACCGCTATCCTTCGGAGCCAAACAACTGGGAGGTGCTCTGCTATGATTTCACCCTGACCGAACCTCAGGACGTGATTCTTTCGATGGGCTATCAGAGCTCCGCCAGCGTGGGTGCTGCCAACAACACCTTATTATATATAGACAACGTTCGCTTGCTGCAGAAAATCAATACCGCCATCCGAAAAACCACTGCAGACAACAACAAAGCCACCGGTGCTTGCTACGATCTCGCGGGTCGGAAAATCGCTAACGGAAGCCAGGCTGTTTTCCCCGCAGTTTATGTACAAAATGGGAAGAAATTGCTGCAGAAGAGAAAATAATTCGAGATTTCTACGTTTTTTTAAATAATTTATATTAAATTTGCCGACGAATTTAAGTAACCTAACAAGTAATATATATTAAACAATGTAATAACTAAATCTTTAAATGTATGAATTACCGCTTTTTTGAACTGACCAAGAAAGCCCTGTATGGCTTGTGTTTGGCAGTGATCAGTGGTGGATTCCTCTCTTGTAACGACCGCTTCCCCCTAGACGACGAGGGTAACTACCCGAGTTGGCTGGGAAGTAGTGTATATGAGCAATTGAAGAATCCTAACCCAGAAGTACTGACAGGTACTTTTAACAATTACGTGCGGCTCATTGAAGACATGGGTTATGCCGAGACGTTGGGAAAGACGGGTTCGAAAACCGTCTTTGCAGCCAATGATGAAGCCTTCGAGCGCTTCTATGCTAACAATGCATGGGGCGTGAGAAAGTACGAGGACCTTACAGAGGCCATGAAGAAGCAACTGCTCTACTCCTCGATGCTCGACAATGCCATTCTTGTCGAAATGTTGTCGAATGTGTCGTATGACGCCACAAGCGTCACACCAGGTATTGCCATGAAGCACACCACTGGTGCCAACGTCATCGACACCATTACGTTTATCGCTGGTCCTGCTGGCATGCCGAAGAACAACTCCTATTGGCAGAAGTATTTCGACAAGGGCATTAACCTCGTGATGGACGCCACACGTTCGATGATGGTGCACTTCACGGCTGAGCAACTCACCAACAACAGCATTACCACACGTGGTGAGAACAGTGACTTTGAAGTGATTACCGGAACTCCTTACAACGATGAAGAGAATTCCGCTTACATCTTCAGAAACAAGATTATCAAAGGCGACGTGACCTGTAAGAATGGTTATATCCACCAGCTGCAGGATGTGCTCGTACCGCCGGGAAACATTGCTGAACTCATCCGCACCAACGGCGAGAGCTTCTACTTCAGCCGTATGCTCGATCGTTTCAGCGTTCCCGTCTACGATGCCGCAACGACCAACAACTACAACGACTTTGCACAGGCCAATGGTCTGCCACTCATCGACTCCATTTTCCAGAAGCGTTACTTCAGTTCGCGTTCGCAGGGTTCCGACTTGACCGTTGATCCCAATGGCGCAATCGTGAAGAGCGTGCTTCCCTACGATCCGGGATGGAATACCTATACCAACGGTATGTCGGGTTCGAATGCACTAAGCGACCTTGCTGCCATCTTCGTTCCTACCGACGAGGCCATGAAAACCTACTTCCTGCCGGGCGGCAGTGGTTCGTTCATCATCGACCAGTATGGTAAGAAGGAGAACACCGAGGAGAATCTTGCCGAGAACATCGACTCGATTCCTCAGGACATTGTGCAGGCATTCCTCGACAACCTGATGAAGTCTTCGTTCGTGGGAACCGTGCCTAGCAAGTTCGGTGATGTGATGGACGATGCCTCCGACCCGATGGGCCTGTCGCTCGACGTGCTGAATAAGAATGCTGATGGCACCTACGATGTGAAGATTGCCAATAACGGTGTGGCTTACATGTTGAACACCGTGTTTGCACCGAACCGTTACATCGCTGTATCGGCACCGGCTCTGCTCACCGACAACATGCGAATCATGAACACCGCTATCCAGGATGGATATAACGGAAACACCACCGTAGGACTGAACCAGAACTTCTATGCTTATCTGCTCGCCATGAGTGCCAACTATGCATTCTTCATCCCGACCGATAAGGCATTCGGACAGTTCTACGTGGATCCTACCTATCTGATGCACGACCAGCCACGCGCACTGCGCTTCTACTACCAGAACCGTTCGCCTTACGTGTTCTGTTCGCAGTGGCAGTACAACCCCCTCACGGGTGAAATCGGCGACTCCATCGGTACGGTGGCAACCTCTGCCTTCCGCAGCCATCTCATCGACATCCTGAACTACCACACCGTGGTTCTTGGCGAAGGTGAGAAATTCGGCACCAACGAATACTACAAGACCAAGCATGGTGGTGAGATTCATTTCTTTGAAGGTCGTGTGGAAAGTGGTGGCCAAATCGACAACCGCCTCTCCCCGTCGTTCGTTGTGAAGCAATACAACCAGAAGAATGGTGTGTCGTATGCTATCGACCACGTCATCCAGGCTCCTCAGAAGTCAGTTTACTCAGTGCTGGGCGAATACTCGCAGTTTGAGGAATTCAATAAGCTCTGTAACGGCTACAATGAGGATCTGTTCTTCTTCGCCAGCGACAAGATGAAGGAAGTGAACCAGGTGACTAAGAAGCAGCGCGTGAAGGGTTACGAGCTGTTCGTCAACGAGGTGGGTCACTTCGGACTCGACTACGACGTGAAGTTCTTCAACTCGTACAACTATACAGTTTACGTTCCCGACAATGAAGCTATGAAGAAGGCTTATGCATTGGGACTCCCCACATGGAGCGATGTACAGGCCATCTACGACGAGTATCATGAGAAGTGGGAAGAGCAGCAGACGGAAGGCAACTACAGCGAAGACGTCATCGCCGCTCGCAACAAGGCGTTGGCCATGCTGGAGGAAATCAATGCCTTCATCCGCTACCACTTCCAGGACAACTCGGTATATCTCGATAAGAACATCGAAGCCGGTGTCTATGCTACGGCTTGCTCCGATACCCTCGGTGTACGTGAGAAACTTACCGTTAGCGGTGCCAACCGCCAGATAACAGTTGTCGACAAGAGTGGTCAGCAAGTGAACATCAGCTCTACGGGTAGCAATGTCGTCAACAAGATGACACGCGACTACGTGTTCGACAAGGCTGCCAAGACGGCTGGTGAGATTAGAACATCGTCGTTTGCTGTTATCCACCAGATTCCTGTGGCTTTGAACTCGCATGCCGGCACCAACCGCTACGACACGCTCTGGACCGGTGCGAACGCCAAGAAGAAACTGGCAGCTTTCAGGCGATTGTACGACAGCAAGTTGTATAAGCAGTATTAGGACTTAAACAGTATCTCTTATGAAAACAAATAATATCAAATATCTGTTACTGGCGATATGCTGCGTCCTGAGTACTGCAGCTATGGCACAAGGTGCACGCATCTCGGGTACCGTCAACGACGTGGAAGGTCCGGTGATGATGTGTAACGTTGTGGAAATCGATGCCAACAACCGTAACGTTTCGTATTCGCAGACCGACATCAACGGTAACTTCTCGATGGAGATCCAGAATACGAAGAACAAACTGCAGATTTCCTATGTGGGATATAAGAAGGTAACGATACCCATCGGCGACAAGACCGTCTTCGACATCATGCTCGAGGAAGAGAACACGCTGAAGGAAGTCGTCGTAAAGGCAAAGGCCAAGTTCCGCCAAGGTGGTCTGGTCATCCCTGAGAATGAGGTCTCGGCAGCTAAGCAGACGTTTAACATGAGTGAGGTGGAAGGTCTGTCCTTCACATCGGCCGATGAGGCCCTGCAGGGTAAGATTGCCGGTCTGGACATCGTGGCCAACTCTGGTAACCTGGGTTCAGGTACTTCGATGCGCCTTCGTGGTGTGACCTCCATCAATGGATCGGCCGAGCCGCTGATCGTCGTCGACGGAAACATCTTCGATAATCCCGACCAGAACTTCGACTTCACCTCGGCCAACGAGGAGACTTACGCCTCGCTGCTCTCGGTGAACCCCTCTGATATCGACAAGATCGACGTACTGAAGGACGCCGCCGCAACTGCCATCTGGGGTTCGCGCGGTGCCAACGGTGTTATCTCGATTACCACCAAGCGTGGTTCGCGTGGTGCTACCCGTGTTGACTACTCGCTGCGTGTGCAGGCCAACTGGCAGCCGAAGGGCTACAACCTGCTGAACGGTGACGACTACACGATGATGCTGAAGGAGATGTACTACAATCCTTCGCAGAGCGCTACCGCCACGACAAACATCAACGAAATCAACTACAACCGCTCGTGGGCAGAATTCGAAAACTGGAACAACAACACCGACTGGGTGAAGGAAGTGCAGCAGACTGGTTGGAGCCAGTATCACTACCTGACCATCTCGGGTGGTGGTGAAAAGGCCAACTTCCGTATCTCGGCCGGCTACGACCACCAGAACGGTACCATCATCAAGCAGACACTGGACCGCTTCTCGACGAAGCTCGCCCTTGACTACTTCGTGAGTGACCGCATCACGTTCCGTACAACGTTCCCGCTCACCTACACGGACAACCATAAGAACTACGACGACAACATCCTGGGTCGTGCACAGCAGATGGCACCGAACATGAGTGTCTATCGCCAGAACGCCGACGGTACAAACACCGACGAGTTCTACGTGATGCTGCCCGTAGGTGCCGACGGTGCTGGATCAACGGTGGCTGGTACATCGTCAAGACAACTTGAGGCAATTCGTAACCTCGGAAACCCGGTGGCCATTGCCCACCAGGCTTGGCGCGACGACAAGACCTATCGTATCTCGCCTGAGTTCCGTCTGGACTACTACCTGCTCGGTAAGGACGACTCGAAGAGCCGCCTCGACTACACGGGTCTGGTTTACATGGATATCTTCTCAGAGAGCCGCCCGCAGTACTGGCCCGGTTCGCTGAGCACCAACGGATGGACTGATAGTAATTATAACTACAACGAGTCGTACGATTATAACTCGCTGGCTTTCACCACCCGTCACACCCTCACCTTCACCCCGCACTTCCGCAACCAAGACTGGTATGTGACCATGCTCGGTCGTTGGGAGATGACAACGGGTAACAACAACAGCCAGTTTAACTCTCAGGTGAATTCGCCGAATGGTATTGAGTCTACATCGGTTGATTCGTATATCACTGGTGCCAGCACCAGCAATGGTGAGTGGCGCTCGATGTCGGGAATCTATCAGGGACACTTCTCCTACAAGACCCGCTACGCTTTCGACTTCTCGATGCGTGCCGACGGTACCACCAAGTTCGGTGACTCGAAGAAGTGGGGTTACTTCCCCGGCATCTCCGCTCGTTGGAATATCAGCGACGAGCCTTGGATGAAGTGGTCTGACTCTTGGCTCTCCATGCTTTCGTTCCGTCCCTCTTGGGGTATCGTGGGTAAGCAGCCGGACAACGAGTACCTGCAGTATGCACGCTACAACCCCAGCGGCTACTATGGTAGCGGTTCGGGTAACGATAACATCATGTATCTGGAAGGTCTGCAGCTCAACCGTCTGCAGTGGGAGCGCACCGCTCAATATAATATTGGTGGTGACTTCGGATTCTTCAACGACATGATCACTGGTGACTTCAACTACTACTTCAAGCGTACGAAGAACCTGCTGATGAAGAATGTACGTATTCCGTCATCGTCTGGTTTCTCCACACTTGCTTGGACCAATGTCGGTGAGATGACCAACAAGGGTTGGGAGTTGAACCTGAATGGTAACAAGTTCATCAAGATCGGTAAGTTCGAGGTTAGCGCAAACTTCAACATCTGTCAGAACTTCAATGAGATTGTGAAGATGGACGAGAGCGTGCTTGAGTCGATCAACGCTGAATGGGATGCTGGCTCGCGCGGTACTTATCTAAACCGCATCCAGACTGGTAACCCCCTCGGTTCTATCTATGGTCTCCGCTATAAGGGCGTCTACCAGTATTCCTATGAATACCTGATCAACCAGAAGGAAAGCCACGGCTGGACTTCCGATCAGTTCCGCGACTATATCAACAATGAATTCCTCGCAGCCAACAAGACCGCTCCTATCGCCCTCGACGACGAAGGAAAGGTGCTGATGGACTCGCGTGGCAATCCTATCCAGCAGGTTTACAACTACAAGGAAGGAACGTCGACGTATAAGTTCCAGGGTGGTGATGCTATCTATGAGGACATCAACCACGACGGACAGATCAACTCGCTCGACATTGTCTACCTTGGCAACTCGAACCCGAAGTTCAGCGGTGGTTTCGGCCTGAGCTTCTTCTATGGCGACTGGTCGCTGAAGTCGAGCTTCACCTACCGTTCTGGCGTGAAGATTGTGAACCGCGCCCGCATGGGGCTGGAGGAAATGTACAACGCTTACAACCAGAGCACGGCTGTGAACTGGCGCTGGCGCAAGAACGGCGACGTGACGTCGATTCCTCGTGCCATGTACAACACCGGTTACAACTGGCTCGGTAGCGACCGCTATGTGGAGGATGCATCGTTCATCCGTATGAGTTACGTACAGTTGTCGTATCGCTTCAACAAGAAGTTGCTGAAGGCTATGGGCTTGCGCACATTGATGCTGAGTCTCTCGGCACAGAACCTCCTGTGCTTCAGCAAGTACAGCGGCACCGATCCTGAACACTCCGCAGGTGCGTGGGGTATCGCCTATGATAACTCGCAGACACCGCGAAGCAAGTCGGTAACCCTGAACATTAATGTTGGATTCTAAAAACAGAAATCAGTATGAAACGTAACAATATATTCAAGGTTTTTGCCGTGATGGCTCTGCTCGCAACAGGACTCACTTCCTGTAACGACTTCCTGACCATCTATCCTACCGATAAGACCATCGGCGAGGATTTCTGGAAGACCAAACAGGACGTTCAGAACATGGTGACGGGTGCCTACGGTAGTATCATCAGCTATGGATGCCAGGAGAAGGCTATTGTCTGGGGCGGATTCCGTTCCGATGAACTGGTGAAATACTCCAGCTGCATCAACACGTCGCTCGACAATATCAATGCCGTTAACCTGCTGCCTACCAATAGCTATTGTGAGTGGGGATCATTCTATGGTGTCATCAACCGCTGCAACATTGTGTTGAACCATGCCGCTGATGTCATGGATCTGGACCCCTCGTTCACTCAAGGTGACTATAATGAAGTGCGCGCACAGATGCTTGCCTTGCGCAGCCTTTGCTACTTCTATCTGGTGCGCACCTTCCGCGATGTTCCTTATACCACACAGTCGTATGAGGATGATGACCAGGAGATGTCGATTCCGCAGAGCGCTCCCGACAGCGTGCTGCAGTGCTGCATCGCCGACCTGGAAGAGTCGGAGCGCTATATCATGCATTCTGGTGCCTATGGCCAGGGAAGCTGGAAGAACGTAGGTTACTTCACACGCGATGCCGTTTGGGCCCTGCTCGCCGACATCTATCTCTGGCGTGCTTCTATGAACCACAGCCAGGCCGACTATCAGAAGTGTATTGAATATGCCGACAAGGTCATCGAGTCGAAGGATGCCTACTATAAGGACACCCACGGAGCAGCGATAGCATCGCTGGTAAATGACCCCTATCATCTCCTCGACCGCGACAACTTCTTCTATAATATCTTCGTGTTAGGAAACTCTTCGGAAAGTATTCTGGAATGGCAGTATGACGGACGTAACAACTCGAATACGGCACTGGAGAATTACTATTTCGAGGAAGGTTCCAGCAACAACCACAAGACCACTAGCATCCTGATGGCTTCGCAGGTGTTCAATTTCTATGCAGAGAATGCCAATACTCCTCAGGGTTTGAAGGCATTTACGACCAAGAACGACCTGCGCTATTGGCTGAACACCTATGGTGTGGACAATGAAGAGGCAACAGAGCTTCCGGTGCGCAAAACCGTGACCAGAAGCTACACCCGCGTTGACCCCGCAACCCAGAAGGGAGGACTTGAGAAGGATAGTCGTGCTTTCGATGAATACAATCAGAACTGGATTGTATATCGTCTCACTGACATCATGCTGATGAAGGCCGAGGCTCTCGTGCAGACCGCCGCTTCCGACAGTGATGCCGTGACGCTGGAGAGAGCGTTCAACATCGTGCAGGCCGTGAACAAGCGTGCCATGGTGAAGACCGCTACCGATACCCTGCTCATCAAGGACTTCCCCAACCGTGCATCCATGGAACTGCTGGTGCTGAGCGAGCGTCAGCGTGAGCTCTGCTTCGAAGGCAAGCGCTGGTTCGACCTGATGCGCTACTGCTATCGTCACATGGAAGGCGTCGACTCGAAGACAAAGATGGCTGACCGCACAGACTGGCCCGCCCTCTACGCCCCCATGCTCCGCATGATTGTGCGCAAGTATGTCAGTGGTGGTGACGCTGTATCCTATAAGATGAAGAGCGAACCTTATCTCTACTGGCCTGTCCAGGAGAGTGAGATGAAGGTGAATAAGCTACTCAAGCAGAATCCTGTATTCCACATGGAGAAATCATCAACTAAGAATTAGTTGCTAACAACATTATTATTGTGAAGATGAAACTACATAAGTTACATAGGAGCATCGTCTGGCCTTTCATGATTGTCGTGGGAGTCTTCTCGTTGTGCCTGACTGGATGTAAAGAGGATATTGACGAGTCAAACCTCTATACATTCACGGGTGAAACGATTGAAGACTATCTCGCCAATCGAGACGATCAGTTCAGTAGCTTCAACTATATCTTGAAGCGCATAGGCTACGATAAAATCCTGTCTGCCTATGGTACTTATACATGCTTCGCACCGAACAATCAAGCTGTTGAAAGCTATATTGACAGCCTCTACGACGACGTCAGCAATGAGCAACTGCCTCATAACGGCATGACTTCACGCGGACTGGAGGGACTTACCGACTCGCTCTGTAAGGACATTGCCCTCTTCCACTTGCTCTATAGTGAAGTGATGGGTGTTGACATGTCGAACGGCATGACGATTAACTCCATGCTCGGAAGAGATATCAATACGTCAATCGACTCCGTATCGGGTCAGGTGATGTTGAACAATCACTCACTTGTCACGGAAATGGACGAAGAGTTGGAGAATGGCGTGCTGCATGTGATTAATCACGTGCTGACGCGTTCCAACAACCTCATCGCAGGTGAAATGGAGAAGCATCCGCAATTCTCCATCTTCCTGCAGGGCCTGGTCATGACTGGGTTGGTTGACTCGCTTTCACAGTTGGAAAGAAAAGGTATCATCATGCCCAAGAAATATACGGGCAAGGGTAACAGTAAGATGTATACCCCTGATGTCTGCAAGGTGGGCTATACCATCTTTGCAGAAACTGATGAAGTGCTGAAACAGAACGGCATCAACAATGTTGAAGACCTGTTCAGTTATGCGAAGAATGTCTATGAGAATAGTGCTTCCCCCGAAGGCTGGTATGACTATTACCGCAACAATAACATTGCCGTCAGCACGGGAAAGGACTATCAGAACCCAGCCAATGTGCTGAATATGTTCTTGCGTTATCATATCCTGCGTTACAGCATCCCTTACAACAAGATGTTCTATACCTATGCCGCTAGTTCGAAGGCATTAGTCTATGAGTATCTGGAGACGATGCTTCCCTATACGCTGATGAAGGTGACGCGCCATTCAGGTAAGTATCTTATCAACCGTTGGGTGGCCAATAGCACACTGACCGACCGTGTGGCAGAAATGGCATCGACAAGTATTGCCACCGTGCTGCAGGAAGGAATCGCTATCGGCAAGGACAACATCCAGGCGCTGAACGGATACATTCATCCCATCGACGGCATGCTCGTCTATGATGTGAACGTACCGAAGGGCGTGCTGAACGAGCGTATGCGCTTCGACGACTTGTCGCTGCTGCCGGAGATGATGACCAATGGTCTGCGCTGCAAGAACCCGTCAGAGGTGAAAGCCATTGTCGGTGGTGTCTACGACACGTTTGCCGGTGCTGGTAACATGCGTATGCCGGAGAACTACAACAGCAACATCGTGGTCTACAACGGTGACAATACCGAGGTGTATTACCTGGGTGGTCAGGACTGCGGATGGGCAAACTATCAAGGAGATGAAATCCTCTGCATGGGTGCCTACGACTTTGCATTCCGTCTGCCGCCGGTTCCCGATGGCACCTACGAGCTTCGTATGGGCTATTCGGCTAATGGTAACCGTGGTATGGTGCAGTTCTATCTGGGCCGCAATTCATCCATCGCGTCGATGCGTACCCTCGACATCCCGTTGGACATGCGTCACGTGCCGAGCAATCAGACAACCCAGTCTGGCGGTGTCACTACCTACTCACCCGACGTGGTAACGGGCTGGCTGCCCTATCTTTCCACCGAGGACATGGGTGTGGAGAGCGATGCCAACATGCATAACCTAGGCTGGATGCGCGGACCCTTGTGCTTCATGTACGGATCTACCGTAGCCCGTGGCTATGCCGGCGACCTTCGACGTATCATTACGAAGGGCTCGTTCGAACAGGGAGAGTATTGGATCCGATTCAAGACGGTGTTGCCCAACAACACGTCTACGGAGTTCCACCTCGACTATATCGAATTCTGTCCGGAGTATGTCTACAACAATCCCATTTATGTTGAGGACATGTATTAATTGGAAATAAATAAATGAAGATATGAGAAAAAAGATTTTCATCCAAACCATGGCAGTCTTGACGATGTTCTTTTCATCGTCCGTACTGCTGACGAGCTGTAAGGAGAACATCGACGAGTCGAACCTCTACACGTTTACAGGTGAGACCATCGAGGACTTCCTAGCCAACCGCAGTGATGAGTTCAGTAGCTTCAACTACATTCTCACCCGCATTGGCTACGACAAGATCCTCTCTGCTTACGGCATGTATACCTGCTTCGCTCCCAACAACGATGCATTGAAGGTGTATATCGATAGCTTGTACGATGACGTCTCAAATACCGACAATCCTCACAATGGCATGACGGCAAAGAGCCTTGAAGGCCTTACCGACTCCCTCTGCAAGGACATCGCTCTGTTCCACCTGCTCTCAACAGAGATTATGGGTGTGGACATGAGCAATGGTATGACATTGGGAACAATGCTCGGACGAGACATCAATACGTCGATCGACTCCATTACCGGTCTTACGGTCATCAACCGTTACTCAGCCATCACGAGCATGGATAACGAATTGGAGAATGGTGTGCTTCACGTCATCGACCATGTTATCCAGCGTTCAAACCGTTTCGTATCTGGTGAGATGGAGGAGCATCCCGACCTGTTCAGCATCTTCTCGCAGGCACTGACCCTGACGGGACTTGCCGACTCGCTCACGGCGCAGAAGCGTACTGACTATGAGGAAATCACCTCGACCTACAACTTCTACGTTCCTGAAGAGTGTGCGCTGGGCTACACCATTTTCGCTGAGACTGATGAAGCCCTTCAGGCCAATGGCATCAACAACATTGAAGACTTGATAGCCTTTGCCAACAAGGCGTATGGCGACTGTGCCAAACCTGGTACAGGCTGGTACGACTACTATCGCAACCGTGGTATAGAAGTCAGTACCGGCACCGACTTCACCAGTCCTGCTAACGCCCTGAACATGTTTGTGCGCTATCATATTCTGAAATGCAAAGTGTCGTTCGATAAACTCGTGCGTACGTTCAATGAAGTATCAAAGGTGACATTGTTTGAGTATTACGAGACAATGCTGCCGATGACGCTCTTCAAGATCAGCCGTATCTCGGGTAAGCGACTCATGAACCGCTGGGTGACCAACAGCTCGCTCACCGACCGCATCGGTGAGATGGCTTCGGCATCCATCTCTACGGTGATGCGTGAAGGCATTGAGGTGCGCAACAACAACATCCAGGCTTTGAACGGTTACCTACATCCCATCAACGACATGCTGGTCTACGACGTGAACGTTCCGAAGGGTGTCCTGAACGAGCGTCTGCGTTTCGACGACACAGCCCTCTTCGGCGAAATGATGTCGAACAACTTCCGCATGATTTCCGACGCTGAGGTCCGTGCGTTGAATGGAGGCAAGTCGGGTTCCGACGGTGCTCTTGGCGGCGACTACATTCGCTGTCCGAATGGCTTCTTCGAGAACCTGGTCATCTACAATGGCAACAACACGCGTCTCTACTATCTGTCGGGTCAGAGCAATGGCTGGAGCAACTATCAGGGTGATGAGTTCAACTGTATGGGTGCTTACGACTTTGCTTTCCGCCTGCCGCCGGTTCCCGATGGCACCTACGAGCTTCGTATGGGCTACACCGCCAATGGTAACCGAGGCATGCTGCAGTTCTATCTGGGCCGCACCAGTTCGCTCAACGCGATGAAGGCACTCGACATTCCTCTCGACATGCGTCATGAGCCGAGCAATACCACCACGCAGAGTGGCGGTGTCACCACTTATTCTCCTGACGTCGTGACAGGTTGGCTTCCTTACCTCTCCACTGAGGACATGGGTATTGAAAGCGATGCCAACATGCACAACCTGGGTTGGATGCGTGGCCCGCTCTACTACACAGTGGGTAAGGGTGGTAGCACGGTAGCACGTGCAAACCGTCAGGACCTGCGCCGCATCATCACTAAGATGCAGTTCGAGCAAGGTGAGTACTGGTTGCGCTTCAAGACGGTGCTTCCCAATGCCACCACGTCGCAGTTCCACCTCGATTACATCGAGTTCTGCCCGGAGAATGTGTATAACAACCCGCAGTATGTAGAAGACATGTACTAATCAAAAGATATTCAGCATACGACTATGAAAAGAAAAATGATATTTAAAAACGTATTGGTTGCCATGGCAGCCGTCGTAGCAGGAACGCTGACAACGGCCTGCTCCGACTGGGATGACCATTACGAGGCAGAGTCTGCCGTGACGGGCTCGGCAACGTCGACCATCTGGCAGAATATTGCCGAAAACAATAACCTTTCGCAGTTTGCAGCGCTTCTGAAGAAGACCGGCTACGATCAGGTTCTCAATGCTTCGCAGACCTACACCGTCTGGGCTCCGCTGAACGGAACCTTCGACTATGATGCCCTGAATGCCATTGAGAACGAAAAGCTGCTGAAAGAGTTTGTCAAGAACCATATTGCCCGCAGCAACTTCCCTGCTTCGGGATCGCTCAGCGAGCGCATCTTCATGCTCAACGAGAAGGTACTCAAGTTCGAGGGTGCCGGCAACTACACCATGCAAGGTGTCGGCGTAGCTCAGGCCAACGTCCCGAGTGTCAATGGCGTGATCCACACGCTCAATGGCAAGGTCGACTTCCTGAGCAACATCCTTGAGTCGCTCGAGCCAGGTGAGTTCCCCATCGACTCCATCAGCAACTACATCCATAGCTATGATGTGCGTAAGCTCAATGTTTCCAAGAGTATCGAAGGTCCTATCGTCGACGGTCGCATCACCTATCTCGACTCCGTCTTCGACGACGACAACCTTCTGACCAACACCTTCTGGACCTACTATGACAATGAGGACAGCAACTACACCATGGTCGTTCCCACCAACGAGGCATGGAACAAGGCCATGAACACGATTGCTCCTTACTTCAACTATGTAGACAGCTTCTCGTTCTATGAGACGCCTTCCACCGCAGCTGGTGTTTCGCGCACCGTGCCTGTGTTGATTGATGCCGCCAAGCTGCGTGACTCGCTGATGCATACCACGCTGGTTCATGGTTTGTTCTACAACAACAACCTCTACGACAATGGTAAGCTCATGTCGCTGGAGGACGGACAGCGCCTGCAGGCTGACTCGCTGGTGACAACAACCTATAGCGTCATCTACGAGGAAGATGCAGCCAACCTCTTCGAGGGAACCACCCATCAGAAGAAGAGTAATGGCGACTTCTTCGTCACCGACGACACCCTGCGCATGCATCCTTGGATGTTCTGGAACCCCGTTATCAAGGTGGAGGCTGAGATGGCTTCCAGTCAGGCCAGCACCCGTAACTGTACGGTTGGAACCTATTCCATCACGTCGGGCACGCAGAATCCCGCCGTCAGCGGATATGTCTCCAGTTCGAGCTACATCGACCTGATTGGTACTTCCAACAGGGTGAATCCGGAAATCAACTTCTATTTGCCCAATGTGTTGTCGACAACCTATTGCTTCTATGCTGTGTTTGTTCCTTCGAACATCACGAACACATACCTCGATCCCGCCGACCTGAAGCCTAGCATGATCACGGCAAGTGTCGGTTACAACAATGCCGACGGATCGCTCCCACGCGGTAACCGTCCTGCTACTATCGCCGAGAAGATCAGCAATGATCCTACGAAGATCGATACGTTGTTCCTGGGTGAGTTCACCTTCCCCATCTGCTATCGTGGCACAGGTGATTACTATCCCTACCTGCGTATCATCGGTTCCGTTCCTTCCAGCGACACTGGAGAGTACGACCGCAGCTATCGTCTCGACTGCATCTTGCTTGTTCCGAAGGAACTCGATGAATACGTAAAGACACATCCGGGCTATAAGTACCAGACCGATCCCATGAATACGGGTCGTGGTGGTGTTGTCATCGTCCTCTAGTCTCACCTCTAAACATCAACAGTATGAAAAGATATTATATTCTCGGTATGAGTATTCTTCTGGCGATGGCTGCCTCGCTGCCTGCCAGCGCTCAAGATGATGTAGAATACGAAGACGAGGTCGTAGAGACTGTCGTCAAGAAGAAGGCTCCGGTGAAAAAGCCTCAATATCCCACAATGGAGGTGAAGGGTACTGTCATCGATGCCGTTACCAAGGAACCGTTGGCAGGTATCCAGATACAGACGCTCAACGACCGCAACTATGCAGCCATGACCAACGAGAAGGGTGAGTTCACCATTAAGGTTCCCACCTTTGCCACAGCGCTCTTCGTTCGCTCGCCCCGCTATCTCAGTCAGCAGGTAAGCATTGGTGATGGCCAGACGCCGTTGCGCATCATCATGATCTCTGATAAGTTCCAGACCATGTATGAGAACGGCACGAAGGTCACCTCTGAGGTGGAAGCTGCTGTGCACAACACAACAGCCTATTCCGTTGAGACCGAAATCGAGAACACGCTTGGTGCTGATGTTCACGCTGTCAGCCGTTCAGGCGGTCCCGGCTATGGCTCGGCCATGTTCATTCGCGGTCTCAATTCGCTGAATGCCAACGCTCAGCCTCTCATCGTCATCGATGGTGTCATCCATGACATGCAGGAGACGCGTTCCACGCTCCACTATGGTGACTATACCAACCTCTTCCTCAACATCAATCCTGCCGACATCGAGAAGGTACAGGTGTTGAAGAATGCCACCGCCCTCTATGGTGCCAAGGGTGGCAATGGTGTCATCCAGATCACCACTAAGCGCGGTCACTCCATGGCCACCCGCATCGATGCTAACATTGGAGCCGGTGTCATGCTCATGGGCCGTCTTCCCGAGATGATGGATGCCACTCAGTATCGTCGCTATGCCACTGAGCTCCTCGGAACCTATCCCGACATCAACAACTTCACGGGCGAATTCAAGTTCCTCGTCGACGATCCTAATAAGTACTACTACAAGTCCTATCACAACGACACCGACTGGAAGGATGAAGTCTATCACAATGCCATCACCCAGAACTACAACATCAACGTGCAAGGTGGTGACGATGTGGGTATGTATAACCTCTCGCTCGGCTACACCAATGCCCAGAGCACAGCTCGTGAGAACGCCTTCAACCGTCTGAACGTCCGCTTCAATACCGACATCAGCGTGATTGAGAAACTCTTCACCCGTTTCGACATGTCGTATGCGAAGATCAACCGCAACGTCTTCGACAACGGTGCTCCTGAGGACTTCACCACCGCACCGGTTTCGTCGCCCACGCTGCTGGGTCTCATCAAGTCGCCTTTCCTGAATCCCTACACCTTTAATAATATAACAGGAAAGCTGACCACCACGCTCGAAGAGGCCGACATCTTCCTCACCGACCTCGATGAAGACCTCACGCTCGGTAACCCGACGGCATTGCTGAAGAATGGTGAGGGCATCAACAAGAACCGTGTCGAGATGACCAACTTCAATGCTGTCATCGCTCCGCGCTACGAGTTCTCGCCCAACCTCATCCTTAGCGAGACCTTCTCCTACACCCTCGATCGCCTGTCGCAGCGCTACTATCGTCCGAATGGTGGCATGCCGATGTTCCTCATCAATGGTATCGGTCGTGTGCAGACCCTCGCCAGCACCATGTTCTCGAAGGAGACCAGTGTGTCGAGCGACACTCGCCTGCAGTTCACGAAGCAGCTGGGCAAGCACTTCTTCGATGCCTATGCCGGATTCCGCTACACTTCGTTTGCCTTCGACGACAACTCGCCTAAGGGCCAGCGCGACTCGGGTGCCAACGACAAGCAGCCTAACATCTCGTCGGGTATGGCCTATGTCGACATTGAAGGTGTCGACGATGCCTGGAAGACCATGACGTGGTATGGCAACCTCGACTACAACTATCGCAACCGCTACTTCGCTCAGGTGAGTCTTGCCCTCGAGAGCAGCAGCCGCTTCGGTGAGAACTCCAGCGGACTCTCCCTCGCAGGTGTGAAGTGGGGCATCTTCCCAAGCCTCCAGCTGGGATGGGCCATCACCAACGAAGCCTGGTTCCCGAAGACCGACGCCATCAACTACCTGTTGCTGAAAGCTGGCTACGACATCTCTGGTAACGACGACATCAACAACTACGCTGCCCGTACGTCGTTTGGTGTGCTGAAGTACCTCTACAACATGACCTCTGCACAGCTCAACAACATCGGTAACGATGAGATCACCTATGAGAAGACGGGTAAGTTCAACATCGGTCTGAAGTCCTACTGGCTCAGCAACCGTTTGGGTGTGAACTTCGACTACTACATCAACCACACCACGAACCTGCTCACGCTGAAGAGCTTTGACAATCCCGTGGCTGGTATCAACAACTACTGGTCGAATGGTGGCTCGCTCGACAACACAGGTTTCGAGCTCACCGTCACCGCCAAGCCCGTTGTCACGAAGGACTTCAATGTTGAGGTTGGTGCCTCGATGGGACACTATGTCAACAAGATCAAGTCGCTGCCTAACGACGACAAGATCTACCTCAATGGCAAGCTTGCCGCTCAGGGCTTCACCTCGTCGGCCTATGGCACGAACAACATTGCCACAATCGTTGGCGAGTCGGCAGGTAGCTTCTATGGCTACAAGTTCCTCGGCGTGTTTGCCGACGATGCCGCTGCCCGCTCAGCAGGCAACAATGGCTATCTCTCCATGATTGATGCCACGGGTGCTCGTCAGCCCTTCAAGGCAGGCGATGCTCACTATGCCGACCTCAATGGCGACGGTCTCATCACCGAGGCCGACAAGACCATCATCGGTAATCCCAACCCCGACATCTATGGTAACATCTTTGCCAACGTGATGTGGAAGAACTTCACCCTCTCGCTCGGCTTCAACTACTCGCTGGGCAACGACGTCTTCAACTATCAGCGCAGCGTCATCGAGGGTGGCTACAACTTCTTCAACCAGACCACGACGGTGACCAACCGCTGGCGTTACGAAGGCCAGATCACCGATGTGCCGCGTGTCAGCTACAACGATCCGATGGGCAACAGCCGCTTCAGCAGCCGTTGGATTGAGGATGGCAGCTATCTCCGCCTGAAGACCGTGCGTCTGAACTACAAGGTTCCCGTGAGCCTCTCTTGGTTGCAGGGTATGCAGGTTTGGGCTGAGGCCAACAACCTCTTCACGCTCACCCACTATGTGGGAAGCGATCCCGAGTTCTCAGTTGCCAACAGCGTGCTCTATCAGGGCATCGATGCCGGTAATGTCGCTCTCGGCCGCGCCTTCTCTCTCGGACTGAGGATTAACCTCTAACTTTCTGAATTTAGAAGTTATAGAAGTTAAAGAAGTTAATGAAGTTAATGAAGATAAGAAAGACAAGAATATGAAAAAGAATCTTTTTATCATAGCAGCACTCTTCGGCATGCTCTTCGGCGCAACATCCTGCCAGGACATGCTTGAAACAGAGTCAAATCGTCAGATTTTCGATCCGCAGCTCGACCAGAAGACCGACTCAATGTTCTACACGCTCGGCATTCTCAAGGGTGTGCAGCAGGCCATCGACCAGTATGTGCTGGTCAATGAGATGCGTGGCGACCTCACACAGGTCAATCAGTACACCGAGGCCGACCTTCGTGCCTTGGCCAACTTCTCGGCTACCGTCGAGAACAAGTACGACTCGGCCTATGTGTTCTATCGCATCATCAACAACTGCAACTACTTCATTGCCCATCGCGACACCACCCTGCTCACGGGTTCTCGCAATGTCAGCATGCCGGAGTATGTGCAGGCCCTGTCCATCCGTGCCTGGGCTTATCTGCAGTTGGCTAAGATCTATGGCAGCGTGCCCTTCTACACCGAGCCCGTCACCAGCATCAGTGAGGCCAATACCGTTCGCGAGAAGAAAGACCTTCGCGGCATTGCCGACGCGCTGGCTCCCGAGCTTGCCAAGTATGCGGGCTTCGAAGTTCCCACCTATGGCGACAATATTGCCGTCGGACAGACCAACAGTGGTAGCAACAAGCGCATCGACTCCCGCCGGACCATGTTCCCCGTCGACCTCGTCCTGGGTGACCTCTACCTGGAGTCTGGCCAGTACACACAAGCCGCTCAGTCCTACTTCAACTACCTGAAGACGAAGCAGGTGCCCGCCGAGTGGTACTATTGCCAGCCCACGTTCCCCGAGGCTATCCGCCGTACGCTGCCTAGCGACATCCGGTATTTCTATACCACCATTGCCACGGGTGTCACTGCCTACAGCTGGAACGGCATCTTCTCTATGAACTCGCCTAGCGATGTCATCACCTATGTGCCGATGGCCGTCAACCGCCTCAATGGTCAGACCACCGACCTGCCGCGCCTCTTCGGTTACGACTTCTACACCACCGAGGTGAAAGTCGAGCAGCAGGGCAGCATGACGATGATTTCCAACTACGACAAGATCTATCTGCTCGAACGTGAGATTGATCCTTCGCAGAGCTACCTCAGCCTCTCGGGCAGTCAGGACTACTACTATGTGCCGCAGTCGGCAACCACCGATGCAGGTAATGTCAACACGCTGCCGGCTGTGGGCGACCTCCGTCGTTACAACACGTTCAGCTACATCACCCTCGGCGACTCTGCGTTCAACGAGATGGTGAAGTACGAGGGTGGCAACATTCCCATCTATCGTGCAACGACTATCTACCTGCGCCTGGCTGAGGCCATCAACCGCATGGGCTATCCCGATGCAGCCTTCGCCATCTTGAAGGACGGTCTCAACCGCCGCCTCTCCACCGACACGCTCTACATGCGTCCGGAGACACAGGAGATGCTGCGCACCACCATTCCATTCTTCTCGCCTGAGAACATGGAGACCTTCCAGTACAACCACGGCATCCACTCCTATGGTAGCGGCTACACTGAAGGTGTGTTCTCGCCCTACCAGTATGCTACGGAGCTGCAGAAGAAGCTCAACGAGCTCAACGCTCAGTTCTCCATCATCAGCGATATGGGAGCCATCACCCTGCAAGACCAGATCAATGCCGTCGAAGACCTGCTCTGCGACGAGTATGCACTTGAACTGGCCTATGAGGGCAACCGCTTCGGCGACCTCTGCCGCCTGGCACGTCATAAGAACGAGGCTGGTCTCTATGGCAATGACTTCGGTAGCCGCTGGCTCGCCAGCAAGCTCGCTTACAAGAATCCGGTCGTCGACCTCACCAATCCGCAGAACTGGTACATGCCGTTCAGCAAATAGGCGGTCGCTTCTGAAACCGAACTCTACGGGGGGCATGCTCTGTCGTGCTCCCCGTTTTTAGCTTGAAAGATTCATTAATCCTTTCCATCGTATGAAGAAACTCATCTCTTTGGCTCTCATGCTCGTGGCAGTGGTCACCACCGTCACGGCGCAGGCCGAACGTCCTATTGCCCAGTTCACGTTCTCGAGCGTTGCCGACACCACCGGCGCCTATGTCGGAACCCTTCAGCAGGGTGCCGAACTCGTGCCTTATGCCGGAGGCCATGTGCTCTCATTGGGCACCGACAATGGCTACTTCGACTTCGGTCAGGCTTTCGGCGAACTCATTCATTCGCTCAGTGGCAACTATGTCATCTCCGTCAACGTGTTCATCCCCGAGGACACCGACATCAAGGCCAATGGCAATTTCATCTGGTGTTTCGCCAACTCTTCTTCCGAAGGCTATCTCTTCCTCAACGCCAAGGACACACGCTTCGCCATCACACAATCCGACTACAGCGGCGAGCAGGGTGTTACGGCGCGTAGTGCTTTGCAGAAAGGCCGCTGGAACAATCTCTTGATCATGCAGCGCGGACAGAGCGCACGCCTCTACCTCAATGGTGTGAGTGCCTCGAAGAGTGTCACCCTGCATCCCAGCGACATCAGCCAGCTGAAGCAAAACTATCTGGGCCGCAGCTGCTATGAGGGTGATGCCTATCTGCGTGGTGCCCTCTATAGCGACTTCCGCGTCTACAATACCGATATCGCCGTGTCTGAAATCACCCGCATCGTCACATCGCTGAAGCCGCTCAACGCCTATGCCGACTCGCTGCGCCTCGATGCACAGATGAAGGCGTTCTCGCCCGGCGACCTCACCCAGCTGAAGACCGATGTGGAGTTGCCCACCACCTTTGGTGAGTTGAAGATTGAATGGACGTCGAGCGACAATGGTGTTATCACCGCCGATGGTCACATCACACGCCCTGCCCACGGCAGTCCTATTGCTACCGCCACACTCACAGCACGTCTCATACCCACCGACCCGCAGTATGAGTCGCTCGCTCGCGAGCGCCAGTTCCCCGTCAGCGTGCTGCCTGAGCTCTCCGACGAGGAGACCGTTGCTGCCGATGCAGCATTGCTCGTCATCCCCGGACATCCCAACAACGTCTACACCGACCTCACACTTCCCACGGTAGCTGAAAACGGTTCCGTCGTGTTCTGGAAGTCTTCCGATCCCGAGTGGATCACCGATGAGGGCCGTGTCCTGAAACTCCCTGAGGGACAGAAGCGCACAGTCACGCTCACGGCAACCATCCTGAAGGGTGAGGCCCGCGTCACGCGCGACTTCGCCGTCACGCTCCACGAGCGCGAACCTTATCAGAACTACCTCTTTGTCTACTTCCCCTCCAACAACAACGAGAACCTCTACTACGCCATTTCCAACGACGGCTATAACTTCACACCGCTCAACAACGGCGAGCGCGTCGTTGCTGCCGACACCATTTCTTTGAAGCGTGGCGTTCGCGACCCACACATCTTGCGTGGCCCCGATGGCATGTTCTACATGGTGAATACCGATATGCGCTCGGCCGAGGGATGGAGCAGCAATCGCGGTTTAGTCATGATGAAATCGGCCGACCTCGTCCATTGGCAGCACTCCACGGTGCATTTCCCGTCGAAGTATCGCGGCACGATGTTCGAGAAGGTCATCCGCGTCTGGGCTCCCGAGACCATTTGGGACAACGAGGCACAGCGCTTCATGGTTTATTTCTCGTTGCGCACGGAGGCCCGCGACGGCATTCCTTACGATAAGGACTACTACTGCTATGCCAATGCCGACTTCACCGACCTCGATGGCGAGCCCACTTACTTCTACGATCGCGGCTCGGCCACCATCGACATGAACATCGTCTACAACGAGTCGGACTCCCTCTACCACGGTTTCTATAAGAACGAGGGCGAGGGTGGCATCTGCAAGGTCACCGCACGTTATCTCACCGCTCGTCCCGGAGAGCCGCTGGGCAGCCAGTGGTCTACGCCTTCTGGCACACTCCAGCAGACCACCGAGGCCGTAGAGGGTGCAGGTGTGTTCAAACTCATCAACCAGGATTCGTGGGTGCTCATGTACGACTGCTATTCCAACGGCCACTACCAGTTCTGCTCCAGCTCCGACCTCGAGCACTTCACCTTCGTGCAGAACACGCGCACCAGCGGTGCCTTCACGCCGCGTCACGGAACAGTTCTTCCCATCACGCAGGAAGAAACCGAACGTCTCCTACGCTATTTCCCTACCGGTAGCACCGCAGCTCCAAAACTGGCTGGTGCTCGCAATCCTCGTATCCATCAGACGGGACTCGTCATTGCCGATGCTGTCGACACCGAGCAGACGCCTGCTGAAGTCTATATCCCCGTAGATCCTTCCACCGACCTCACCTCTTTCGACCCGCAGTTCTTTACATCGCCCGTTGCAAAGTTCTCGCCTGCAGGACCGGTCGACTTCACCAAGGGCCCTGTTCACTACACCGTTGGTGGACAGGCGCACAGCAGCACAGGTCCTATTAACCGTTATTCGGTCACCGTAGAGCCTGTCGCCAACCCCGTGTTGCCCGACTTCCACGCCGATCCGGAGGTTCTCTTCTCGCGCAAGACCGGTCGTTTCTATGTCTATCCTACCACCGACGGCTATGCCTCATGGGGCGGATATTCGTTCGATGTGTTCTCGTCGCCCGACCTCGTGAACTTCACCAACGAGGGCACCATCCTCAATCTGCAGCGCGGACAGGATGTGCCGTGGGCAACGGGTAACGCTTGGGCACCCTGCATCGAAGAGAAGTTCATGGGTGGCAAGTGGCATTACTACTTCTTCTTCAGTGGACAGAACCCCACTTATAATAAGAAGACGCTCGGCGTAGCCGTCAGCGAGAGTCCTACGGGGCCCTTCCGTGCCTCGTCGAAACCGCTGTTCTCCACCTCGCAGGCAGGGCAGATGATCGACTCTGATGTCTTCACCGATCCCGTCAGTGGGCAGACTTATCTTTATTATGGCAACGGAAAGCTCTGCTACCGCCTGCTCTCCGACGATATGATGTCGGTCGACGGAACGGAGTATGTCATCACACCCACCGGCGGTTCGCTCTCCGACTATGCCTTCCGCGAGGGTGCCTATGTGTTCTATCGCAACGGCCTCTACTACTTCCTGTGGTCGGTCGACGACACGGGCTCAGCCAATTATCATGTGGCCTACGGCACATCGACTTCTCCTACGGGACCTATCAAGGTGGCTTCGCAGCCCATCGTCATCATTCAGGACCCCGCCCACCGCATCTATGGCACGGGACATAATTCCATTGTGAACGTCCCCGGCACCGACGACTGGTACATCGTCTACCATCGCATCAATCCCAACTACCTCAACAACGGGCCCGGCACGCATCGTGAGGTGTGCGTCGACCGCCTGACGTTCAATGCCGATGGCACCATCCGCCGTGTCACACCCACGAATGCCGGCATCCAGCCCGTACAGATTCCCAATGTCGAAGATCTCATCACTGGCATCGAAGTGCTCCCGAACACTCCGCACTCCACGCCCGATGCTTCGTGTTCAGCGCAGACAAACACCGCTTATTTCACCATCGACGGCACCGCCCTCGGCACGAAAGCGCCAACGCAGCCCGGCATCTACCTGCGTCGCGAGGTCCTTCCCGATGGCACCGCCCGCACATTGAGAATCCTCGTACGTTGAGAAACGACAATCACCATGAATCCTGATGCCCTCCCCGGCATCAGGATTTTTTTTGTGGGGATGGTAAACCATTGCTTTCGTGCGATAATCTCAATGCTTTGGTGGTGCGGGAGCAATGAGTTGGTGATACGGGAATGGTGCCCTTGTTTAACAAATTAACTTGTTTTGTTCAGCAAATTAACTTAATTTGTGCAGTAAAATAAGTTAATTTACTCAGCAAATTAAGTTAATTTACATAGTAAAATAAGTTAATTTACCGAACAAATTAAGTTAATTTACTGAACGGGAGTATTGCTCCTGTGTCATCAGAGCAATACTCCAGCATCATGAAAGCAGTACTCCAGCCGCAAGAAAGCATTGAAACAGCGGGGCGAAAGTGGCTATTCTATCATCTGCAATCCTTTGTTCATCATTCTCGCGCAGAGTTCACGGAGCCGCAGAGTTTTATCTGTGTAATCCTAGGTTAATCATTCTCTCGCAGAGCCGCAGGGTTTTTCTGAGTAATCTGTGCAATCTGTGGGCAGAAGTGAGTATGGCGAGTTTTCCGAGTAATCCCACCAGTTGCGCAGCAGAGCTAAAAACTGCAGCGCATTTTTGGTGATATGGTAAATAGTTATTATTTTTGCAATCGATATGAATTCTTGGGCATGCAATTTGACTTTTGCCTCGCTAGTTCGTATTCTATATAGATTGTACTCCTGAAAGATGAAGTAAACCTCAAAAAACGATATGCCCTCAACCACCGATCAACAACTCATCAGCCAATGCCTGGAAGGCAATAAGGATGCCTTCCGACTGCTTGTGCAGACTCACCAGCGCAGAGTGTTCTCGCTGGCGCTGAAGATGGTGGGCGACGAAGAAGAGGCGAAAGACGTGGTGCAGGAGACATTCATCCGCGTGTGGCAGCGACTCGGCGACTACGACACGCAGCGATCTTTCACGACATGGCTCTATGTCATTGCCTCCCGACTCTGTCTCGATGCATTGCGGAACATGAAACGCACGTCGCCATTACCGGCCGATGAACAAGTGCTGCGCCACTTCGCTGCCGATAGCGCCACACAGCGACAACTCGAAAACAGCGAGTGGGTGAGCATTGTCAGGACGCTGGCCGACGGTCTCAGCCCGAAGCAACGGCTGGTGTTCACGCTCAGTCAGCTGGAGGGACTACCGTCGCAGGAGGTGGAACAAGTAACCGGTCTTTCGGCCAGTCAGGTGAAGAGCAACCTGTATGTGGCCCGGCAGACCATTCGCGAACGACTTAAAAGATTAGGATATGAATAAGACTGACGAACTCCTCAGCAGACTGCAGGCGCTTGAGCCGCCTGTCATCGACAACCCCGATGAGCTCACGGAGCGGATTATGGCTCAGTTGGATGATGGTTCGATGTCTCTGTACAATGGTTCAAGTGAATCCGTAGGGGCAGACTCCCGTGTCTGCCCGAACAGCAAACAACAACCCAGCCATTCGGGCAGACACGGGGGTCTGCCCCTACAAGCAAATGGCACCAGGCGGACGCTGTTCCGGGTGCTGCGTGTGGTCACGTCGGTGGCTGCCGTTTGGCTGATAGGACTATTCTTCTATGTTTACTCGGTTCCGGCTGGTAGGCATCAGCAGGTGGCTTTGGCTCCCGCATTGTCGACGGCGGGTAGTGCCGAACGCTTGCCTGGCACCTTGCAGATTGTGCGTAGCAGTCTTCTGCGATCGCACCAGCCGCAAATCATCAGTTACACCCAACTTAAAAAGCAAATGTATGAAAAAGATTAGTTTCTGCCTGCTGTTCGCCTCGTTGCTGCTGATGGTAGGCTGTGGCACTGATAACGTGCGTATGAACACCATCGTGAATGCCGATGGAACGTGCAAACGTGAGGTGAGCTATAGTAATGTGATGTCGCAGCACGACCGCGACTCGCTCTGGGGGAAAGGCAAAGTGCAGTGGTCGCAACCCCTGCCCGCCATCTTGAACATCGACGCCTTCTCGAGCAGTCATACGGATGTGGGTGAGGGCGACACGGTGACGACGACGTTTTGGCGTGAGTTCGACAACGTCGAGCAGATGTCGGCAGAGATTCCGCTGCAGCTCGGCAATCGTCGTCTGCAGACACATGCCACGCTGGAGAAGCGCTTCCGCTGGTTCTACACCGAATACACCTTCACCGAGACCTTTTCCTGTGTGGGCGATACATTCGAATTGTCACCCGCCGACTATGCCGATAAGGACGTGCTGAGCTACTGGTTCACGGGCCAACCGAATATCATGGAAGGGCTCAGCGGCTCAGAAGTGAAGGCGAAGCTCGACGATATTGAGCCGAAACTCACGAAGTGGCTGATTGACAATCAGTTCAAAACCGTTTTCGACTTCATCATCGCCCACTACGACTCCATCGTCCGCCCGCCCGTCAGTAAGGAACGCTTTGCAGCACTGCACGACTCGCTGGCTGCCTTTGTGATCAAAGGCAACGAGGATGTACTGGACATTGTTCCTAGCGATAAGCTGCAGCAGTTCTTCCACTCCAATGCCTACGACATGTTCTTCGATGAACAAACACCGCTGGGACGCGAACTCACGAACATCTATCTCTCGAAGATGAACATCTTCTGGTTCTCCGTTCCCTACACGCTGCAGATGCCTGGCACCGTCATTGATGCAGGCACGGGCCACTGTCACGACAACGTAATCGTCTATGCGCTGACCGGCGAGCGCCTCATCCCTCACGACTACGCCATCTCCGCCACTTCGCGTGTCACCCACATCTGGGCTTATCTACTCACCCTCCTCATCATCCTCGCCGCCATCTGGTTGCTCTTTTCTTCAAAGAAGCCATAAAAGAAATTGAGTTTAACCCTCATTAACACACCAAAAACCCGCGTTTTTGCACGCGTTACGAAATTACGCACTATATTTGGACACTGTCGAAGCCAGAAGAGTTGCACCGGTTGCACCGGCTACACCAAGCCAACCTCCAAGGGAGTGGAGGGGGAAAGTAGCACTTGTTTTTGGTCGTAACTCTATCCTTTTCGGTTCAAAACTCAATGCTTTACCACCGACAACCCATTGAGTTCTGAAAAACAAGTCATAGCGGGTGCAGGGAGTATAGGGCAGGAAAAAGAATAAACAAAAAACGAGAAAAAGAAAAAAATCAAGTATTTAGTTTCAAGTGTATGATACCAAAGACGACATTGGCAACTAATTTTTTTTGATTTGATACTTGGAACTTTAAACTATTCTTCGTATCTTTGCAAACGGTTCGGGGAGAAATCCGAATCGTAAAAGCATTCGCTATTATTTCGCGCATAGCCAAAAAGCCTCGCAAACTTTAATTGGTATAACAAGTACGAAATGATATGTGACAAATAGCTCGTATGGGCTTCTGTTCCAGCTGTTAATAGTGTTGCACACGTTTAGGCGTGGTGCATATACAGCTGGACAGAGGTACCAATGCGAGGCTTGCCTCTTGCTATGCGCAAAGTGCATCATGCCTTTATTGCGTCTTAGCGTGATTGATAGTTGGGTGCTAACTAACTGAAAACTATCAATCGTGTATGGCTAACAAGAATCTGTTTCCAAATGTTGAAGGAAAAAGCGAAGAAGTAAACTACAAGAAGGATTTCTGTGAGAAATACTTCGATAAAGGAACATGGAGTTTGGACGTATTGAATCAGGTGGATGTTCTTCTGCAAGATAGGAAGGGCAGATACTTGCTTTACATTGAATCCAAGCACAGAATAACCAATGAAGCCCAGCGTTGCAAAGCTATTGCCCAAGTTATCTTGACCAACAAGAAACAAGATGCCATATTGAGTCGAGTGGCCATTATCTATTTGGACGAACATGGTGATGACATCTTGGAACTGATTGACTGTTCTGATGACTCAGTTATGTATAATAATGACATCAATTGGGCAGCAGAAAAGCCTAGCAATCCAACGAAAGATGCCATTGACCGAATTAATGACCGAGTTAAGGGGAAAATTAAACGTTTCAAGAACGATGAAATCAAGGAATTCTATATTCACTTTAAAAAGAATCAAGAGACGACTATTAATGTTACAGAGAAGAATTTCAATGTGATTTACAACCTCTGGAAAAATGAAGTCCGCTTTAAAGAAACAATTGAAGACGAGCAAGACCGCATCAACCTTTTCTTAGTAGACCTTCTGAACGGAACAAAATACAAGAAGTCAATCATAACCGACATTATTGACCATACTCTATTCGATAGAGTGAAAGTTGGAGAAAAGGAGGAAGATTCTGACGAACCATTGATACGCGAGGGAACCAATCTCAGCAACTATGTGATGATGAAGAATGGAGAAGTTATTGATGGTATTAAATATTCTGGGGTTCATCACTCTTATTATTATACAATTGCCAACGCTGAAGAATACAACTTGTTTTGGAACCGATACAAGCGGCCACCAGAGAAGCATGAGTTTATGAACATTCTGGAGCGAAGCAGCAAACTATATTCTGAGAAATATAGGAGAGATACGGGCGGTGAATATACACCGTCATGTTTCGTGGAGTTACAGAACAAGATTCTACAGGAACACTACAATTTGGACGATTATATTGTCTGTGACCCATGTGCTGGTGTAGGAAACTTGGAAAACCAGTTTGGAAAGGACTACAAACAATACTGCTATCTGTCAACGTTAGAACAGATGGATGTTGATACTTGTAAAATCAAAGGGTTTGAGAATGCCGTACAGTTTGATTATCTGAAAGATGATAAACAACCACAATGGAAATACAAAGGGCAAGTCCTTCCTATACAAGAAATCGCAAGACTTGAAAAAAGAAAGTTGATGGTAGTGATGAATCCCCCATACAAACATCCCAAAGGATATAGATATGATCTTGCGATAGAGTTTTTTATCAAAGTTCTAAATCTACATCCTGATGTAATCGTATACTATTGCAAGACTGAATTCTTCCTTCGCGATACGGTTTCTGTATATGTTGACTCGAAATATCGAATTGTTTCGCATGTTTTTTCGAGTGCTAAAGAAACATTTCAATTATCGGATTGGCCAATTAGTCAGGTTATCTTTGACAAAAACCATGGAGAAACCTTTATTGGAGAATATGTTAAGACAGAACGATACGAATTAAATAAACAGAGTGGAATTCTTGAAAAAAAAGGTGATTATGTATACGACAACGTACGTCCTTATCTTATTGCTGAGATTGAAAATAATATTAAGCAGCATAATTCAGGAATAATAATTGGTCAATGGACATATCAAAGCTATTGTATGGTACTGAGTAATCGTCAAACCCATAGTCAGCACATTACAACGGAGAATATTAAAGATGCCTTATTATTAAAAGGAATAGACTTTAATACTCATGGTAAATATTTTGAAACGAGGAAACTCACATATAGAGGTAATGTTGAGGATATAAGTAACGAACTTATGACTAATGCCATTATGTTCTCACTATTCTATAAAGGTAATAATTTCTCCAATAAAGAAGGAAGAAAGAACTACATCATGCCTTTCACGGCAGAAGAATTGGGATGTGCAAAGAATGACTTAAATGTTTTGTTCCCAGAGATGGTAGATTTATTTGATGAACAACCTGTGGCAAAACAATTCGATTTCAGAGAGTTCCTTAACCAGTTTGAGTTTTCAAAAGAAGCTAAAGCCCTCTATCAGGCAGCACTTGAAGTATTCAAATACTATCATCGTAGTAATGAATATGCAGACAAGGATTACAATGATAGTTTTTACGATATCACAAATGCTATCATGGGTAAGGATGTAAACACATATTCCACTTTAAACAAGTCAGGCGACAAGAGAATAACAAAGGTGAAAACGACCAAAGGAACAAAAGGATTTGGACGCAACACTATTGCCTATGCTGTTGGAAGTAAAGACCTTCCTGTCTTCAACAGATTCTTTGATGCTCGTGATGTTCTTGCAAAAAAGATAAATAGACAGCTCGTAGAGCAGAATCTTCTTTTATGGGAGAGAGAAAACATATATTAAGCAAAGCAGATATTATGGCAAAAGAACAATTCGGCAGATCGAAAGCCTGTGCAACGAAAACACTTTATGCGGTGATGAAAGAGATTAGTCGCCGAGGTGGTAGTATACCCGTTAAGGATATATATCCTTTTGTAAATGAAAACGTTACCCTTACTGACTGGGAACGTGAACCTGCGGGAAAGATGCAATACATCCGCTGGACCAACAACTTCCAGTTCTATTCCATTGATTATCAGAAGGCGGGATTTATTGTCAAGAAAAATGGTTATTGGTACATCACACCAGAAGGTGAAAAGGCTTTGAAGAAATCACCTGAAGAAGTGATGAATATGGCAAGGACGGCATATAGAGAGTGGAAAAAAACTCGCGAGATAGAGGATGAATCGGAAGAGCCTACTGATGAAACAGCAGAGAATGAAAATGCCATGAATCTTGACTTGCTGGAGTCTGATGCTCGCGAAGGTATTAGACGATATATGGTATCGAAGACTCCATATGAATTTCAGGATATGGTGGCGGCACTTCTTCGCGCTATGGGCTATCATACTCCATTCATAGCACCTAAAGGAAAAGACGGAGGAATTGATATTATAGCTTATGTAGACCCACTGGGAGCTCAAACACCTCGCATCAAGGTTCAGGTAAAGCATAAACCAGAAACGACAATAGGAGCATCTGATATCCGTGCATTATTGGGTGTCCTTCGGGCAGGTGACATTGCTTTGTTTGTTACTAGTGGCGCCTTTTCGCAAGACGCAAAAAGCACAGGTACAAATTCTCGAGAGTTTATTCGTCTCATTGATGGCGATGAATTCATCGAAATGTGGCAAGAATACTACGACAAGATGTCTGATGAGGATAAGAATATGCTACCCCTGAAACGCATTTCATTCCTAGGAAATAACGATTGAAATCTGCGGTGCCGTCGGTGCAACGGGTGTAACCTCTTTTTGATTAACATAGTGTCAAAATATAGTGGGTTTGGAGCAAACCACCAAAGAAACGGCACTTTCCTGTGAGTTAATGTTGGTTAACGTAGCGAGGGGCACTTTTGTGTGGCCGGGCGATGCTTCACTGTAGCTAGAATAAAAAGAGACAAAGAGAAGTCTGCATGTAACCTCTCTTTGTCTCTCTGTCGGAATCGGTTCTCTTTGTCAAAGCGCGCAGATATCGGTGCGCTTCGTGAACTCAATGATTTCGGGAATATAGCCGAAGGCGAGGCCCGTCACGGTATCGGCACAACCGTAATAGATGGCTATGCGGCCAGTCTCGGGGTCGTGCAGGGCGGCACAGGGGAAACAGACGTTGGGCACGTCGCCCACACACTCGTAGAGCTCGCGCGGTGAGATGAGGTAGGGACCCGAGCGGGCGATGACGCGCCAAGGTTCGTCGAGATCGAGCAATGCCGAGCCGAAAGCATAGACGTAGCCGTTGCACGAATGCAACACGCCGTGATGGAAGATAAGCCAGCCCTCACTGGTCTCGATGGGCGTGGGACCTGCGCCGACCTTCATGCATTGCCACGCGCTCACCTCAAAGGCAGCGGGCGACATCACATGGCGATGATGTCCCCAGAACTCCATGTCGGGCGACTCGCTGTAGAAGATATCGCCAAAGGCCGTATGCCCCGTGTCGCTAGGGCGGCTGAGCATAGCATAGCAAGCCCTACCCCGGCCCTCCCCTGTAGGGAGGGAGTTAATCTTCCGTGGGAAGAGCACGCCGTTGCGGTTGTATGGCAAGAAAGCGTTCTCCACCTGATGGAACGTCTTGAAGTCCTGAGTCCAAGCCATGCCGATGGTCGGTCCGTGGTAGCCGTTGCACCAGGTCACCCACCAGCGGTCATCGATGCGGCAGACGCGTGGGTCGTAGCCATACACCCACTCGCCGATTTCCTTGTTATCACACTCGAACTTCAGCGTTTCTTCGTTGATGTTCCAATTCAGTCCGTCGTCGCTGAAGCCAACGTGAAGCGTCATGCGGCGGTTGGTGTCATCGCAGCGGAATACGCCGGCAAAGCCTGTGCCGAAGGGCACGACGGCACTGTTGAAAATACTGTTCGACGTCGGCAGCAAGTCGCGACGAATGACGGGATTCTTACTATAGCGCCACAAAGGAGCCTCGCAGCCTGCCGACCGCTCCTCCCATGGCATGTTGGGCAATGGCTGCCCTTGGATGGTTATGTTCATAGTGCTCAATGCAGCAAAGCTGCGGTTAAAGATGCTGCTTCGCAGCGGTTCAAATGGTTCAATGCGCCTGTCGGCGCGGTTCAATGCAGCAGAGCTGCGGTTCAAGGGGTTTAATGCGCTTCGTGGTAAAATGTAGGGACGCGACGTGTCGCGTTCTTGGAGAGGAAAAGCAAAAACACATAGCGCAGAAAAGGGACGGTTTGTCCAAACTTGCTCCAACAACGCGGCACGCCGCGTCCCTACATTGGCAAATGGCATCCCATGGTTTTGCTCCCTCCCTACTGGGGAGGGTTGGGGTGGGGCTTTAATCCAGACAGTGGATGAGGAGATCAGCCTTGCCGTCGTTGATAAGTTTCAGCACGAGTTCGCCGAACAGGGTGTTCTGCCAAGCAAACCACGCACGCGTGTACTTATTTGAATCTTGCACGTTGAACGACTCATGGATGAAGCCCGTCTGTGCATCGGTGGTGAGCAACTGGCGCATGCAGGCGCGAATCTCGTTGTCGTTCTGGGCGGTGAAGGCTTTCATCATGATCGACATGGGCCACGCATAGCCATAGCCGATGTGTGGACCACCAATGCCTTCGCCTGCAGGACCACGGAAGAAGTAGGGGTTGTCCTCACTCCACACGAAGCGGCGCGTGTTCTGATAGATGGGGTCGTTCATGGGCACGTCGCCAAGATAGCCCATTGCCAGCAGCGAAGGCACGTTGGCATCGTCCATCAGCAACTGGTTGCCGAAGCCGTCTACTTCAAAGGCATAGATGGGACCGTAGGTCGGGTGCATGTGAACAGCATATTTCTGCAGAGCTGCCTGTACCTCGTCGGCCAATGCGTTGCATTCGGCAGCGAGGTCGGCGCGGTTGTTCACCTTTGTCAGAATCTCAGCAGCCTTGCGCAGACTCGACACGGCCATGAAGTTCGAGGGGATGAGGAAGAGGAATGTCGTGGCGTCGTCGCTGGGACGGAATACCGATGCGATGAGGCCAACGGGCTTCACGGGGTTGCCCCAGCCGTCGTTCTGCGTAGTATCGGAGGCTCGCTCGGTGCGGCGCTGGAAGCGATACGGGCCGAGGTTGCCATCCTTGCGCTGCTGCTCGCGGAAGGTTTTGAGGATGTTCTGAATGGTCTGCAGCCACAACTCCCCGAACACAGTAGTGTCACCCGTGGTGAGCCAGTACTGGTAGGCCAGTCGCAGGGGATAGCAGAGCGAGTCAATCTCATACTTGCGCTCGTGCAGGAACGGCTTCATCTCTGTGAGGTCTTTCATCCACTCGCCACTGGGGTTCGGCTCGAGGTTGAAGGCGTTGGCATAGGGATCGAGGCAGATGCAGTGGAACTGACGCAGAATGGTGCCACGCACCATCTTCTTCAGCTTCGGATCCTGGTTGGCAAACTGCACATAAGGCCACACCTGTGCACCCGAGTCGCGCAGCCACATGGCGTGGATGTCGCCTGTGTAGACGAACGTGTCGTCGTCGCCCGAGGCATCGCTGTAGTGAACGGTGGTCTCCAGTGTGTTGGGGAAGCAGTTGCCGAACATCCACGCGAGCTTCTCGTTGTCCTTCAGCAGCTTCTGTACCTCCTTGATTTTCTTGTCAATCACATCGGAACGGAACAACCGATCCTTCTCGGCAGGACGGCGCGACACATAGGTCGAACTCTTCTCGCCAATGCGCTTGATGTACTCTTTTCCATACTCAGCCTGTGCCATTGCCCCCAGGCTTATCATTGCGAAACAGCAAATAATAGTTAGTCTTTTCATATTGTTACTTTTTTGCGTTGAGAGGTTGCGATGATATCGCAACATACAGAACGCTGTTACCTTGTTTCTTTGTTATCTTGTTACCTTGTCACGGTCTGTCCTTCGTCTTTGTTCCGAAGTCGCTGGGTTGCGGGCCCATCTGGAGTTCGAGAGTGCCGCCGCGTTTCATGTCGTTGAACATGATGTACGACTTCGTGAGTGGCTTGCCGTTGAGCAGAGCACGCTGCACGTAGATGTTCTCCTCGCTGTTGTTCGTGGCGCGGACGGTGAAGATATTGCCGTTACCCATGTTGATGGAAGCCTCATTGACTACCGGAGAGCCGATGCAGTACTTGCCGCCGGCAGGCTCTACCTGATAGAGGCCCATAGCCGAGAGGATATACCATGCCGACATCTGGCCCACGTCCTCGTTGCCCGACAGGCCGTCGTAGTCGTCGAAGTACATTTCCTTCATGGTCTGACGCAGCAGGCGAGCACCCTTCCAAGGCTGGCCCACATAGTTATACATATATAGAATATGGTGCGACGGTTCGTTGCCGTGGGCATACTGTCCGATGAGGCCGCTGATGTCGGGTGATGCATCTTCGCCCAAATCGCCTTCAACGATGAACAACGAGTCGAGTTTCTCGGTGAAGCGAGCCTCAGAGCCAAACGTCTTCACGAGTCCATGCACATCGTGCGGCACGAGCCACGTGTATTGCCATGAGTTGCCCTCGGTGAAGTCGTCGGCGCGATGAGCCGAGCGGAACGGGTTGAACGGTGTGCGACGCTCGCCCGTCGACGAAAGACCCTTGATAAAACCATCCTTCGGGTCGAAGTGTTTCTGATAGAGCTTGCTGCGCTGCAGGAAGTATTTGTAGTCGGCTTTCTTGCCCAAGAGCTTCGCCACTTGTGCCACGCACCAGTCGGCGAGCGCATACTCCAAGCCTTTCGCCACCGTCTCGTTGGTCTCGTCCTTGTCGAAGGGGATGTAGCCATACTCCTTCAGCTCTTTCATTCCACGTTCGTCGAGCATGGCCGAGGTCTTCATAGCCTCGAAGGCAGCTTCGCGATCTTGTCCGGTGATATAGCCTTTCAGCACCAGGTCGGCCAGCACAGGAATGCCCGGGTTGCCCACCATGCAGTCGGTCTCGTTGCCCATGAGGTGCCACACCGGCAGCTTGCCCTGCTCCTTGAAGATGTGGAGGAAGGTCTGCGCCATGTCCTTCTGCTTCTCAGGGTGAATCATTGTCTGCAGCGGATGAGCTGAGCGATAGGTGTCCCACAGCGAGAGCGTGGTGTAGTTGGTGAAGTCACCCTTGTGCACTTCGCCATCGGCACCGCGATACTCGCCATTCACGTCGCAGAACACCGACGGGGCGGTCATCGAGTGATAGAGGGCGGTATAGAAGATGCGGCGCACATGCTCGTCGTCGGTCTTGATGCTAATCTTCGAGAGTTCGTCGTTCCAAGCCTTGCGGGCGGCGGCTACTGTGGCGGGGAAGTCCCAGCCGGGCAGTTCTGCCTTCATGTTCAGTTTTGCATTCTCTACGCTTACTGCCGACAGCGCTACCTTCACCAGCAACGGCTCGGCCACGCGGCTCAACGTGAGCACGCCCGTGGTGTCACCATCCACTTTTTCCAAGGTCACAGGCTGTGAGAACTCCATGACGAAGAAGTCTTTTTGGCGGCGCGCCCAACCTACGGAGTGGCGATAGCCGCTCACCACCGTTGGACTCTCCTGCCGCATCTGACACTGGGCTACATGATCCCAGCCAATGCCCTGACGCAGGTCGAGCATCATGAGGGCTTCCTGCTGGTCGGCACCGAAGGTATAGCGATGCATACCCACACGCTTGGTGGCTGTCAGTTCCACAAACACGTTCGGTGTACCCAGCTTCACGGCATAGTAGCCCGGGCTCACACTCTCGGATGCATGTGCAAACAGCGTTGTCCGTTGGTCTTTCGTAGCGATAGGCAATAGTGCCACATCACCGAGGTCGCCGATGCCTGTACCACTCAGGTGCTGATGACCGAAGCCGACGAGCACCGAGTCGCTGTGGTGATAGCCCGAGCACCAGTCCCAGCCACGCGTGGGCTGTGTGGGGCCGAGCTGCACGTAGCCGAACGGCACGTTGGCACCGAGGAACACATGGCCGTGGCCACCGGTTCCGATGCGTGGATTCACAAAACGGGTATAGTCGCTGTCGGCAGCCAGTGCGACAGCGGGCAGGGTGCCGATTATCACGGCAAGCCCCATTGTCAGGAGCGCTTTACGTAGATTCATCATGATGCTAGTTTTGGTTTCAGACTACAAATTTAACCATAATTCCTGAATGTCGCAACTTTGTTGGCATAAAATTCTGAAAAAAGAATGATGTTTCGCAAGAATTGAGTATTTTTGCAGAAGGAAGCAACAAGAAACAAAACAACAAGAAACAAAACAAACCTATGAAGATTGTGAAGTCAACGAGGAACATACTCCTGAGTCTGCCCATGCTCCTACCTCTATCGGCAGCGGCGCAACCCGATGAGAGCACCCTGCAAGGTCAGCAACGCATGTCGTGTACAAGTATTATGGTGGGACGCAAGGCTTCTGCCGATGGCTCGGTGATGACCTCCCATACTTGCGATTCGTGGTATCGCACCTGGATGCAGATTGTTCCTGCCCGTGACTATGAGCGTGACACCGTGACCGCCATCTACGAAGGCCGCATGCACACGCAGTCGGCTCAGGACAGTACGAAACTCTATCGTCGTGGTGTGATTCCGCAAGTACGCCACACGTTCCGCTATCTCGACACTGCTTATCCCTGTCTCAACGAGAAGCAGCTGGCCATCGGCGAGACGACGGTTTCTGGTCGCGACACCCTGCAGAACAAGAAGGGAATGTTCATGGTTGAGGAACTGGAGCGTATCGCACTGGAGCGGTGTTCCACGGCGCGCGAGGCCATCCGACTCATGGGTGACCTGGTGAAGACATACGGCTATGGCGACAGCGGTGAGTGCCTGACCATTGCCGATAAAAACGAGGTGTGGATATTCGAAGTGTTCGGTGAGGGCCCGAAGAAGATTGGCGGCGTATGGGCTGCCGTACGCATTCCTGACGACGAGGTGGCAGTGTCGGCCAACATCTCACGCATCGGGCGCCTCGACCTCAGCAATCCCGACCGCTACATGGCATCGGAGAATGTCTTCGACGTTGCCAAGAAGTTGAAACTCTGGGATGGTAAGTCGGAGTTTTCGTTCTGGAAAGCCTACAGCGGCGAGAACTATTTCCATGAGAAGAAGAACTACAGCGTGCGCGAACATTTCATCATGAGTCAGCTGGCACCGTCGCTCTGCCTGAGCGATACCATCGAAGAACTGCCACTGAGCGTGAAGCCCGACACGCTGGTGAGTGCCGAACAGGTGATGCGCCTGTTGGGCAGCTACTACGAAGGAACGCCGAAGAATCTCAGCGGGCGTCACCTCATTCCGAATCCGAAGCGCAAGGACAAGCAGGGAAACCTGGTCGAGAACGAACCTGATAGCATCGTCTCGCCGTTCTCAAATCCCTGGATGCGTCCCGATGAAATCAATATGTACTATGCCATGGGCGACTCCGTGATGAAGAACATCCGCACTGTGAGTGTTCCTTGGTGCGCCTACAGTACCGTTATTCAGCTGCGCGCGTGGCTGCCCGATGAGGTAGGTGGTGTGGCATGGGTGGCTCTCGACAATCCAGGAGAGAGTCCTCGCTTCCCCATCTTCAGCGGAACGAAATCTTTACCGCCGCTGTTGCAGACCTGCGGACAACATGTAGAGCGCGACGATGCCGCCCTCTGGCATTATCGCAAGGCCAACCGCCTGGCTACGATTCGCTGGGGCACTTATCGGAAGATGATAGAGTCGGCTCGCGACTACTTTATTCAGAAAGGTCAGCGCGAACTCCCCTTTGTCGAGCAGACGTGGCAGCAACTCAATAGTACTGACAGCAAGCAGGCTCAGCAGATGCTCGATGGCTATACCGCCGACTTCTTTGGTGCCACCATCCAGCGCTGGGACGATATGGCACGCCAGCTCTGGCGCCAGCTTTGGGCAGGATTCTAGGGAATCGGGGTTGAGAGGCCTTCGCTCGGTTGAGAAGGGTTCAGAAGCGCTTCGCGCGGTTAAGAAAGGTTGAGACCCACGCGTAGGGGCAGACCCCCGTGTCTGCCCGCCTCCCTGCAATTGTAAAATGGAGATGATATGTTGTGCGGTAATCTTTCTCATTCGGGCAGACACGGGCGTCTGCCCCTACAGCACGGGCGTCTGCCCCTACAGAAAAAAGTTGTCATAAGTTGTGTCGGTTGTTTTTTGAATAATAGAAGACAACACAGACAACTTATGACAACTTTTGTTTTTTATTACTTTTTACCTATATAATTCTTTGTCTTTTATTCATTCAACAGATACAGGAACTGCTCGATGAGGATGCCACGATTTTTGTCGGGCATATTTCGATTCAAACTAATCAGTTTGTAGACCAAGTCCATGGTATAGCGTGTACTCTCGCGAAGCGATTTTCCGCTAAGCAGTTTCCCGATAAGGATGGCTGAGAACAAGTCGCCCGTTCCATGAAACAATCCGGGAATCTCTTCATACTCTAAACGAAAGTACTCGTCTTCATCGGCATTGTAGCCCACCACGCTGTTTGTGCCTTCACAACGGCAACTCGTTACCAGTACGGAGCGGGCACCGAGCTTGCGCAGGCGATCAAGGAGTTCCTTTGCCTCGTCCCATGAGATGCCTTCCTCGCGATATTCCATCTCTGCGAGCAGGGCAGCCTCAGTGTAGTTCGGGAATGTCAGGTCGGCGACGCTCACCATCTTCCGCATCAACTCCACTTGTCGCATCGTCATACCATTATAGAGGCGTCCACCGTCGCCCATCACTGGGTCTACGAATACCATCGTTCCTTGTTCGCGCTGTTCACGACAGTAGTTAGCCACTAGGTGCACCTGCTCTTCAACGAGCATGCAACCCGTGCAGATGGCATCATGCGAAAAGCCTAGTTCTTTCCAGACGGGCAGCGTCTGACGAATGAACTCGGTGGTGTCTTGTATGGCAAAGCGTCCGTAGTCGAACGTGTTCGACACGAGTGCCGTTGGCAGGTTGAACGTGGGGTAGCCGAGGTACGATAATACGGGAATCATTGCTCCCATTCCTACCTTGCTATTGCCGGCTACATCGTTAATCAGTAATATCTGTTTTCTTTCCATTGTCAATTATTAATTCGCTTCATCCTGATAGCCAGTTGGAACAACGATGGGAGCAGGATGCAGAGTGAGAAACCCAGCGACATCCATACAGCGCGCTGATTGCCGCTGAAGAGGTCGATGAGGTTGTTGTTGGCTGTCTGTGGCAGCAGGTTGAAGAGCACGTAAGCAATGGAGTTGTTCACCCAGTGCAGTACCACGCCCGGCACGATAGAGCCTGTGCGATAGTACAGCCAGCCTAGTAGCAGTCCTAGCAGCGAAGCATGTATGAACTGTGCTATGTTGCCATGCACGGCACCGAACATCACGGCAGATATTGCGATGGGTAGCCAGTGCCAACGACGGTCGAATACCTTCAGCAAGACGCGAAGAATGGCTCCACGGAACACCATCTCCTCAGCCAGTGGTGCGAGTAGTCCGATGGCGACGTAGCCTGCCGGACTCTTCATGATTTCTTCGAACAAGTGCTGCATGGGTTCCGACATCTCCACATTCAATTGTTCTAACAACCATTCGGAGGGAATGACCGTGCCAAACGTCAGAATGAACACCCATGCCAGCACGCCCCATGGACGGCTGCGCAAATAGGTGCGTGAGAACGGCGACCAGCGAAACAACATGAACACGATGATGGTCACCACGCTTGCTGCCGCTGTTATCACTGCCATCGCCGTGCCGTCGTTGGCCAGCGTGCCGTTAGCCGCCTGTTCTAAAGCGGTTCGAAACTCTTCACCCTTTACCATTAACCAGATGGTGCCCCCAACGAGCGTCATCACGAATTGTATGATTAGGAATGCCAACAGATAGCAAAAGGCATTCAGCAGGTTTCCTCCAATTCTACTTTTCATATCTCAATCTTCTTGATTCATTTTCCATTTTATCACAGCCTCGCGGTCGGCCTCGAGCTGTTGTCGGAGTTCCTCGGCAGATGCAAACATTCGCTCTTCACGGATGCGTTGCAGGAATGTCACCTTTAGTTGTGAACCATACAGGTCGCCATCGAAGTCAAATATGTGCACCTCCAGCGACAAGTCATGGAGACCATATGTCGGGCGTGTCCCAATATTCATCATTCCCATTCGCCCTTCACCCTCTCTGCCGGAATCGGCTGCAAGAGTTCTCACCTCCACCGCATAGACGCCAGTGGCAGGAATCATAGTTGCCACGCTGGCAGGGTCGATGTTGGCAGTCGGGAATCCCAGTCGGTGACCTTCCTCATAGCCGTGCACCACACGTCCCGCGATGGAGTAGGGACGACCGAGCATCTGTGCTGCAAGCGACACATTGCCATCGCGCAAGGCATGTCGCACTGCCGAAGAGGAGATTCCCTCTCCCATAGCAGGCATTGCCTTCACCTCGATACCTAGCTCCTGCCCGTATCTCACGTAGTCGTCGAAACCTTCGGTGCTGCCAGATTCGCGATGGCCAAACCGGTTATCGTAGCCCATCATGAGAACTCTGACTCCCAGTTGTTCCTTCAGCACCGTCTTCATAAACTCACGAGCAGGCATCCCTGCCATCGAACGGTCGAAGTGCAGCACCTCACAGCGATCGGCACCGGCATCAAGAATCAACTTCCGCACCTCGTCGCGCTTGGTCAGTAAGTACCTCTCCCTCATTGCTGGGGAGGGTTGAAGAGGCGCTTCACTAGAAGGCTTGGATGTGGAAAGCACCTTTCGCGGATGCTCGTCGAATGTCACCACGACGGCTTGTAGCCCGCGTTGGCGAGCCTCTGCTACCAAGCAGCCAATCACAAACTGATGACCGCGGTGCACTCCGTCGAAAAAGCCTATAGTGGCAACGCTTCCGTCCATTCGTCGATGGTGTGGTTTAGATAGGTATGCATGCCCAATGTCTGAGCCGTAGCTATGTTGTCGCGATTGTCGTCGATGAAGAGAGTCTCGTTGGCTGTGATGCCTGTCTGTCGTAGTACCTCTTCAAAGATACGGCGGTCGGGCTTCGCCAACTGCAATTCGTAGGAAAGAAATATCTGTTCGAATGCCTCGAGCACATCAGCAGGAAACAGCTTGTGGGCACAGTGCTGCCAGTGCATGTCGTTGGTGTTGCTCAAAAGGAATAGTCTGTAGCCCGCCTTCCGCAGCTGCAGCAGTCGTTGTGCGCGGTTGGTGGTGAGTTCCGTGAGTAAAGCATTCCATGCCGCCACCATCTCTTCATCGGTAGCAGCGGTATCGGTCATCTCTCTGATTTCTTCGCAGAACTCATGCGTGCTGATCAGTCCCAGTTCGATGCGATAGAACAAATCCTCTGTGCGATGGTCGATGATGTACTGCGATACGGCTTCGCAACCCAGCTTGTCGAATGCTTCGATGCTGCGTTGTCCGTCGAGTCCTACGAGCACACCGCCCAGATCGAACACGATATTCTTGATCCTCTTCTCCATAATTGTGTGCAAAGGTACGAATAAGTGAGTGAAATACAAAGCAAAAAGTGAATTTTTGCTTTTATTTCTGAACGAGAGTACCTTCGACCGCAGGTCAAAGGTAGTGCAAATCGAGCGAAATGCAAAATAAAAACGATGTTTTTCTTTGTATTGCGCTCGGTTTTCATTATCTTTGCGGCACAACAGCGACGGAGGAACAGTTTCTCTCAAGACTGCTGGCATACAACAATGAAATATCAGGAACTGAAAAGGCAACTCATGCAACGCTACGACGACAGCGAAGCTGCTGCTGTGGCGCGCTACCTGCTAGAGATGAAATACGGTCTTAGCATGGCCGACGTGGCATGTGGCGACGTTGAGCAACTTGACGATAATGCTTTGACGGCCGATGTAACGCGACTGCTCAACGGTGAGCCCGTGCAGTATGTCGTGGGCGAAGCAGAGTTTTGTGGGCGACGATTCATCGTGAGGCCTGGCGTGCTGATACCGCGACCAGAGACAGAGGAGCTTTGCCACTGGATTCTTTCCGCTCTCAATGCTTCTCCCTTACTTGGAAAGGCTTCTATCCTCGACATCGGCACAGGCTCGGGATGCATTGCGGTGACGCTGGCAGCAGAACTGCCCGAAGCTTCCGTGTCGGCGTGGGACATCTCCGAGCGTGCCTTGTCCGTTGCCCGTGAGAATGCCGACCGCCTGGGCGTCCCTGTCAAGTTCGAGAAGCAAGATATCCTCCACTACTCCCTCCCTACTGGGGAGGGCCGGGGTGGGGCTCCATATTGTGGGCAGTCTCCTTTTTCCCTCATCGTCTCCAATCCTCCGTATGTATGTCGGAGCGAGGCTGCACAGATGGAGCCGCATGTGTTAGAACACGAGCCTCACGAGGCATTGTTTGTGCCCGATGACGATGCCTTGTTGTTCTATCGCGTCATTGCCCGCCTTGGTTTGCAGTTGTTGCAGACCGGTGGTTGGCTCTATTTCGAGATCAACCCACTTTATGCCAATGGCCTCGTGTCGTTGATGATGGAGATGGGGTACACGGATGTGGAAACGCGTCAAGACCAGTTTGGAAAAACAAGAATGATTAGAGGAAGAAAATGAATAACCAAAAAGAGATTACCGAGCAGCAGGCGCTGAACAAACTCATGACGCTTTGTGCCCGTAGCGAGCACTCGTCGGGTGAGATGTTGCAGAAGATGCGCTTATGGGGACTGAGCGATGAGGCTCAGGCACGCATCATGGAACGACTTACCAAAGAGAAATTTGTCGATGATGAGCGATATACCCGTGCTTTCGTCAACGACAAAATAAAGTATAACCAGTGGGGACGTCGCAAGATTGAGCAGGCACTATGGGCAAAGGGCATTAGCCGCGACATACAAAAGAGCGTGCTCGATGAAGTAGACGAGGAGGAATATATTAAAGTACTGCGCCCCCTGCTCAAGAGCAAGGAGCGCAGCACGTCGGCTCGTAATGAGTTTGAGCGGCAGATGAAACTCATCCGCTTCGCTCAAAGTCGTGGTTTCTCGATGGAGCAGATAGAAAGGTGTCTGCCGTGAGAAACTTGTGTGAGTTATTATGTCCAAATAGGTCATTGTAGGGACGCGGCGTGCCGTGTAACTGGAAGGGGGAAAGCTAAATCCAGTTACGCGGCACGCCGCGTCCCTACATCAATAAACAATCCTCTAATGACAGTAGGGATAAAAGACGAAGACCCCCAACCCCCTATTTTAGGGGGCATAGGACCTTGCAACCAACGGTGTTGCCGAGGTTGTCGGTGGCGCGGGCGATGTAGAAGCCGGCGGGCAGGTGGGCAATGGAGAGTTGTGTGTGGCCAGCATGGAAGTTGGCGACATTGCTCTCAACGAGTTGTCCGTTGCCGTTCAGGATGTCGATGCGTGCATATTGGGCATCGTCGCTGGCGAGTAACAGCATGTCAGCTACACAGCGCAGGCGCAGACCATTGGCAGAAGCCACGAGGGAAGGTGTCACGTCGAGTGTCCGTTGGTCGATGACAGTGTCATAGCTACCAATCTGATTAGCCTTCGCAATGGAGGGAACATCCATGAGATAGACATCGCTGCCACCATCGGGATAGCGTCCAACAGTATGATTGCCATCATGGGCAACGTAGTGCAGGGAGTCAGTCCAGCTGAGGTCGGCTGCCGAGAGAGCCACGACGCCACCTTCGGCAGCGAGTTTGAAGTCGGCATGCAGCGCCTGGCTGGTTGTCTCGAGTTTGTCACACCAGATGATAAGGCGCCCGTGAGCAGGAATGCGTGTAAGGGCTGTAGTCTGTCCCTTTGTAATCTGATGTTTCTTGATCTTCTCCAGATTGTCGGTGAGGAACATTCCCTCAACATCTTGTTCTGTATCGGTGGTGTTGTAAAGTTCCACCCAGTCGTTCTTCTTACTATATTCGTTGACGTAGACGGAGTTAGCTGCGCTGACTTCGTTGATACAGACGGGATGCAGGTTGGCATCCTTGCGCTCGGTGTCGGTCATCTTGCGATAGGTGGCAACGAGATTCACGGTGCCATTGGGCAGGTTGATTTCTGCATCGGTGGAGAGATAATCATCGCTATCGCCTTCACCGAGGTCTCCGAAGAGCGATGCATCGAAGTAGACGTCGCTCGACGTGGCGGAGCACTGGTGTACCTCCACGCAGATAAGGTTCGAACCTTCCTTGAAGAGTGAGCCCTTGATGTTCAGCGAGCCTTCGAATGGCGTGCTATTGGCATAGGTGCTCGACCAAGTATTAAAGTTCACATTGCCAGAAGGCATGTTGTAGCGTGCGGCCTCGGTGCCATTGACATAGACGACAAAGCCGTCGTCGACCTTATAATTCAATGTGAACACGGCGTTCGAAGCGGGCTTGTTCTTCAGCGAGAACGTGCGACGGAAGTAATACGTAGGATATTTGTTGCTGCTATTGCCACCATAGGAAATGGTGGTTGCAATGCCGCTCATGGAATAGCCCAGCGGAGCGTTACCCGTCTTCCATTTCGACGTGCTGTAGTTGTTGGCTGTCCACGACTGTCCGTCGAGCGAACCTTGGTCATAATAGGTCCAGCGGCCACCATAGCCGAAGACCTCAGACTGAGTTCCTGTATTGTTACGCCATCCGAGGAATGTGTATCCAGCCGGTGCAACAGCCTTGAGTTTCACGGGTTGGAACAAGTGTCCGTTGAAGCTGCCCGTGGGGACGTCAATGCCGTTGACCTCGATGCGTGCACCATCGGTGTTGCTGGCGAGGGTGACACGTTGTGCGGAAGACGTGATCTTCATCTGCGAGAAGTTGCGAATGGCATTGGTCATCGTCTGTTCACGGCTGTTGAAGGAGTTCTTCATGTTGTTCGCCGTGCCGTAGGGCGACTCATTGTTGATGGCCATGGCGGGTCCGCTGACGGCTGTGAGCTGGTCGATAATCTCGGTGCAGCGCGTGGCTTCGAACACGCTGCCACCCATCATACAATAGGTGTCGATGAACTTACGGCGGAAGTTTTCGTTCTGCAGCAACTGGCGGAAGATGGTGATGAGCGTGATGTCGGCAACAATCACTTTCCCACTGGGCAGCAAAGCGTTGAAATGATAGTTCTTCTCCATGTTCATAACGTCGTTGAACATGTTGCTACCGCGATTGAAGGAGTGGTCGGTGTCGAACATGACGAAACGGAAGCGCCCGCCGTCGCGATGGCGGAAGGCCTTGATGTTGTTGCGCAGCCAGTCGTCGCTGCCCAGATACATCTCTGCCGCCATGTAGTTCACATACTCATCGATGTTGAGCATCTTGCAGATGTCCTTATAGATGCCGTCGTCGTTGGCGTAGGCCGACAGCGAGACGAGCTGCTGATATATCTTGTCATCGCCGCACTTCTGCACGTAGAACGAGTCGGGCGAGATTTCAAACTGGTCGATTTCATCGTCGTCCCAACCATAGTTGGCATAGACGTAGTGCTTGTTGTTGGGCTCACGAACGTTCAAGACACCGATGTACTGGCCATTGATGAACTCATGCACGGGCTGATAGGACTGCACATCGACGTCGATGCCCGAGGTCTGCACGATGGTCTGAATGGCAGGGTCTTTGATTCGGCAGCCATTGTCGTTGCCGCCGTTGCGAATTTGCAGCGTGCGGTTGTTGATGTAGGGCTTGGCTGCAAAGAACGGATAGGCGAGTTTCTTCTCACCGCCTAGTTCCTTTGAGCCCTTCAGCTTGAAGGAGTGAGGTGTCCAGGCACGACTCCAGCCGCCGCACATCTCAAGATCAACGTCTTGGTTGAGAACCATCTCGCCATTGGCATCGAGATAGGAGAAGTTGACGGGTCGCTCCCAGTCCATGTTCCAGTTGCATTTCGACGACTGGCCATTGCCGGGCCGTCCGTTTTTGCCACGCACATAGACGCCCAGCGAGTCGTCGTAGAGGAATCGCGGGTCGCTGACCACGCTCACCACAGGCAGTCCCTCATAGTCACGGTCCATGTAGATGAAGGAGCGGGTGGTGGTCGTCGAAGGCAGATAGCCGTCGGCAAAGAGGCGGAAGCGATATTGTGAGGTCTTGCTGATGCTAAACTGTCCGGTACGGCTGGTCGCGCCATTCTGCAGGGTTGGCAGCGTGCCGTCGGTGGTGTAACGCAGGGTGCAGCCGGCAGGAATGTCGACGCTCAGGGATATAGTGCCGGTGAAGAGCTGTGACGGTTGGTTCACAACGGGTGGTGCTAGCTGTTGCGTGGCAAAGGTGGCATTGTTGTTCGAGGCACCAAGCGTAGGCGTAGAAGTGGTATTCCATTCCTTGCCACCATCGGTGGTGCGAGCATAGCTGACACGCTCCATCGATGCCGGATAGTCCTGACTGCATAGCAGTTTTCCATCTGCATCGCTGACGTAGAGTGTGCCGCCGTCGGTGTCGAGTTTGAAAATGGCATTCTGCTGTCGCAAGCCGTTGCTGTCGAACCACACCACCAGGTATCCATTGGCTGGAATCACGCCAAGGTCGGCGGGGGTGTGCCATTTCTTCAGGTTGTCGGCATCGTCGCTCATGTAGATACCTCCCATTTCGACCGACCTGTCGGTAGGATTGTAGAATTCCACCCATCCATCGAAGTTGAATGCCGGGCTGACGTATTCGTCAACGTTCGAGGCCATGATCTCATTGATGATAACCGACTCTGAGGTGGGAGGATTGTTTGTTACGGTGACCGTCAGGCCGGCTGTGCGTGAGTTGCCATCGGTGCTGATGGCCGTGATGCGTGACGAGCCCTTGCCGATGGCGGTGACAAGACCCTTGTCATCTACTGTTGCTACCTGCGGACGCGATGAGCGCCACTGCAGTTTCTTGATGGTGGCATTTTCGGGTGCGACGGTTGCGGTAATCTGCAACGTCTCTCCAGCCACCATTTCAGCCTTGTTGGGCTCTAGGGTGATGCTCTCAACGGGTACCACCTCACCATAGTATTCTAACTGGAAGTCGTCGAAGAGGCACCAGTTGCTCTGCACCCAGTTGTCGTTGCGCAGGCCGATGGTCAGGTCGCCGCCCTCGTGGTCGAACTCCATCGCGTTCTCGTAGCCGCCTCGGTTGAAGGCTTCAGTGCCACTCTCCATGGTGTTCGGGAAGTAGACGGTCATCCAAGTGTCGTAGTCGGTATAGCTCCAACATCCGCCAGGCACGTTGCTTTCAAAGCGATAGCTATAGATGCTTACCAGCGGCTGCTCTGCCTGGCCTGCAAACATCATGCCGGTGATGTTCTCCGTGCCGTTCAGATAGTCCTGATAGCCCCAGTCGTTATCGCCGCAACGATAGTAAGCCTTCACCGACAGACGGTAGTGGCCTGCCGGCACATTGCGAAGAGTCTGGTAGAGATACCACGTGCCGTTCCAAAACTCCATGGCCTCGCAGTGCAAGGTCTGCGAGTGGGCATCGCTCGTCCATGTCCATCCCGTACTTTCATCGTTGTCGAAGCTTGGATTGATGATGTATTGTTCGGTCAGATCAATCCATTGTTCTGCTGCCCATGTCGTCAGAGGTGCAAACAAACATGCAGTAGAGAGTATCCATTCCCACATTAGGTTCTTCTTCATCGTCTTACTGTTTTTGTATCCTGTTTGATAAGTCAAATAAAGTCGCAACCGCTAAAAAGGTGCGAAATAACCGTGCAAAGTTACTCACATTTGGTCAAAATATCAAATTTCACGCGGTATTTAAGATTTTTTGTGAACATTATTTGCCGTAAACCCGCAAGAAAACACTAATTTTGTATTTGAAAAATCATTATTCAATAAAAACTAGCAAATTATGAAAAAACTTTTAGTGATCTTAGCAGTGGTGCTGATGCCGCTTGCAGCCAGTGCTCAGTTTGAAGAGGGAAAGGTCTATTCGGGTGCTTCGCTCACCGGGCTCAACCTCAGCTATAGTGGTGCCGAGAAGTTCAATATCGGCCTGCAAGGACAGCTGGGCTACTTCGTTGCCGACGACGTGCAGCTCTATGTACAAGGAGGCTGGCAGCATGCCGGTGACGATTTGAAGTTCGACCAGGTGGAGCTTGGTGGTGGTGGCCGCTACTACATCATTCAGAATGGTATCTTCCTGGGTGCCAACTGCAAGTATGTGCATGGTGCCGGTGGCTACAACGACGTGATGCCAGGTGTAGAAGTAGGCTATGCCTATTTCATCAGCCGCACGGTAACCATCGAACCAGTTGTCTACTACCAGCAGTCGTTCAAAGATCATAGCGATTACTCGAAGGTTGGCTTCCGCATCGGCTTCGGTATCTACCTGTAATTAAAGAAAATAAAAACCTCCCCCAGCCCCTCCGAATGAAGGAAGCCTCCCCCAGCCCCTCCGAAAGGAGGGGAGCATATATCAGCAGAGACTAGACTGCTCTACTTCATGCTCCCCTCCTTTGGAGGGGCTGGGGGAGGCTCTTATTTCTTGATCATCATTGTCAGACCGTCGCGTAGCGGAAGGATGACGGTTTCTACGCGATTGTTGGCTGCTACATAATCGTTGAAGCGGCGGATGCCCACTGTCTGGTGGTCGCGGTCGTAGGCGGGGTCGATAATATGACCATCCCACAGCGTGTTATCGGCGATAATGAGTCCACCCGGGCGCATCAGTCCGAGCACCGTCTCATAGGTCTCCACATAGGTGCGCTTGTCACCATCTATGAAAGCCATGTCGAACACAATTCCTAACTTAGGGGCTTCTATGTTTGCATCACCAATGTTGAACGTGATGCGGTCGGCAACGGCCGAGTTTTCTATCCACGGTCGGGTGAATTCCTCCATTTCATCGTTCACCTCGAAGGTCCACACGTGTCCTCCTGGTCCCAACCCTTCTGCCATGCAGATAGCACTATAGCCACTGAAAGTGCCCACTTCAAGCACGTTCTGCGGCTGCTTCATCTGCACCAACATCTTCAGCAGTCGGCCCTGCAGGTGTCCGCTCACCATGTGTCCATGAATGGTATGCACATTGGTGGCTCGCCAGAGCCGGTGCAGGTATTCCGGTTCGGGTTCGATGTGTTGCAGGATGTAGTCCTCGAGACTCATTTTTGTAGTTTATAGTTTATAGTGAATAGTTTATGATTTGCTTAGACGGGAACGTGGCCGTTCCCGCAACATTCTTAATGGGTAAAGGTAATCAGAACCTATTCACTATTACCTATTCACTAATCATCGCCTCCACGGCGAGACGATAGGAGTCGAGGCCAAAGCCGCAGATCACGCCCTTGCAGGCAGCTGCCAGCATGGAGTGGTGGCGGAACTCCTCGCGTGCATGAACATTTGAGATATGCACCTCCACCACTGGTGTGTTGATGGCGCGGATGCAGTCGCCCAGTGCGATGCTGGTATGCGTGTAGGCACCGGCATTCAGCACGATGCCATCGGCCTCACCGAAGCCGGCCTGTTGCAGACGGTCGATGAGCTCGCCTTCACAGTTGCTCTGGAAGTAATCGATGTCGGCCTTGCCTTCATAGCGCTTGCGTAGTGCTGCGAGGTAGTCGTCGAAGCCCTCCGAGCCATAGATGCCCGGTTCCCGTCGGCCCAGCAGATTCAGGTTCGGGCCATTAACAATCAGAATTTTCTTCATTAGTCCTTATCTTCTTTATTTTTTTTGTACCTTTGTGCCGACAAAGTTACGATTTTTCATGCAAACAGACAAGAAATCGGAGGAAAATATCGTCAGAGCCTATGTGCGCTATCTGAAATTGGAGCGCAACTACTCTCCTAACACCCTCGAGGCCTATCGGCACGACTTGGGCCATTTGCTCGCCTATTGCCACCGCGAGGAGAAGGACGTGTTGCAAATGAAACTCGAGGACCTGCAGCACTTTGCTGCCGGCATTCACGAACTCGGCATCGGCCCAACGTCGCAGGCACGCATCCTCAGCGGCGTTCGATCGTTCTACCGTTGGCTGCTACTCGACGGCCGCATCGATGCCGACCCCACCGAGTTGCTTGAGTCGCCACGCCTGGGCGAACATCTGCCGGAAGTGCTCACCACCGCTGAGGTCGACCAGCTGGAAGCCAGCATCGACCGCTCGAAGCCTGAGGGACAGCGCAATCGTGCCATCATCGAAGTGTTGTTCTCGTGTGGGCTGCGTGTTAGCGAGCTCACCCACCTGCGACTCTCCGACCTCTTCCTCGACGAAGGCTATATTCGCGTCATGGGAAAGGGCTCGAAGGAGCGCCTCGTGCCCATCTCCAACCGCGCCGTCCATGAGTTGCAGTTATGGTTCTACGATCGCAACCTCATGACTATTAAGGCGGGAGAGGAAGACTATGTGTTCCTCAACCGTCGCGGTGCCCACCTCACACGCACGATGATTCTTATTATGGTGAAACGTCAGGCTGAGGCTGCTGGCATCCAGAAAACCATTTCGCCTCACACGCTGCGTCACTCCTTCGCCACCGCCTTGCTCGAGGGCGGCGCCGACCTGCGTGTCATCCAGGCGATGCTGGGTCACGAGGACATTGGTACCACCGAAATCTATACACACATCGATACCACCACGCTGCGTGAGGAAATCCTCCAGCACCACCCTCGCAACAAGGGCAGTCAACAGGAAAAGCCGTAGGTTTTTCAGACAAAAGCTATGCCGTTTCCTCTTTTTTTTCTTCATCACTAAACCCAAAATGCCTTCTTTTGCGTCATAAGGATAAAAGGAGACCCAAAAGTGAACAACAGCACCGATATCAGCCATCTGGAACAGCTCATCGACGAGTGGCAGGACAGCCTCTACGCGTTGGCCTTCTTCCGGATAGGCGACGAAGGTGCTGCACAAGACGTGGTGCAGGAAGCATTCATACGCTACTACCGAGAGCAGCAACGCACAACCATCGTCAATGCTAAAGCCTGGCTCTACCGCACCACACTAAACCTTGCCATCGACCACCTGCGGCGTCGCCCGCCCATTCGTGCAGTACCGCTGGCGGCAGCACTGGGCAAGGCCGACGATGAGCAACATGCCCTACATGAGGAATTCCTCCGACTGGAGCAGTTGCTCGCTCCGCTACCCGCCAATCAGGCCGCTGTAGTGCGATTGCATTTCACTGACGACCTGTCGATGTCGGAGATTGCCGAAATCCTCTGCCTGCCACGTGACACGGTGAAGAGCCGCTATCGTTATGCGATGGAGAAACTGCGTAAAATCATGAACCGTAAACCGAACCAATGATGGAAGAAATGGAACCCACAAGTCGCTTTCATAGTGAAATGGAGGAACTGCTCAGACCTCGCATCAAGCCGAAAGCCCCTGCATCACTCAAACAGAATGTGCTGCAGGCCATCGAACATGATCCCCCAGCACAAAGCAGACCGCAGCATGCAGCACGCCGCATCTCCGCTTGGTGGGCAGCCGCTGCTGTGTTGCTCATTGGTGTCCTCACCTTCGCTCTTTGGCCCAAAGAAAAGGATTCGCTGATTCAACCGCAAGCCCATAGAATACAGGTGGCTATGCAAAATCCCCATGAAGAAAAAGTGCAATCAAGCAGTCCCCTCTCCCCTAAAGGAGAGGCTAAGGTTAGTGAAGATAAAAATGGTCGCCCCGTTCCCCTCGTGGCTTCCTCCTTGCAATCCACGCAAGAGGAGGAGACAACCAACCTGCAACCTGTTCTTGAAAGTGAAGAGACAACGAACCTGCAACCAGTTCTTGAAAGCGAGGGGACGATGAACCATCCTCCGATTCATGAAGAGTCGATGGAGGCTCTCACTCCCTACGAACAGCAGTTGCTTGCCAATTTCGAAACCAATCGCGATTTCGTGAACGCCTGCTTGGCAGAGGAGTTCGCTCAGGTACGCTTCATGCAGCAACGCCTTGGCCAGTCCACCCAACAATACTTGCAGCAGTATCGTGAAGTGCAACAGCGCATAACCGAGCAGATTCGTGAGGACATCGACAACATCGCTCCCAAAGAGCAATCAGCGGAAGAAGTTTAATCATCAAAAAAAACATAACATCATGAAGCTAACTATCAGCAATCATCAACTGCGCGTCGTGGTTACTTTGTTACTTTGTTATCTTGTTACCTCGATTTCTGCGCAAGAGAACGTGATACATGCCTTCTACGACTTCGTCGACTCGAAGAAAGTAACTGTCGTCAAGTCGTTCAGCGAAGAACACGACATCACCAAGCCAAATCATCCTATCGTCTCGCAGGCCGACGTCTACGCGTTTACGCTGAAAGCCAAGCATCGCAAACTCATCGACACCGTGCTGGCAGCCTTCGAGAAAGACCGCTACAACGAGAACGTTTATCAGGTACTCAACCACGTCGGCGGACGAGGCATTCCCACCAACGGCCGCGAGCTGCTCGTGGGCAAAAACCGCAAAAACTCCGTCTATATCGGCATGAACGAGATGGACAACTGGCAACTGATGTGCCTGCTCGACCCCACCGACGAGACGCGCACCCATCGCTATGCCTACGCCATCGAGTGGAACGAACATCCCGAGAACAGCATTGCCGACGTCATCAAAGGCAAACTCGTCGTCACCTATTCCGTCATCCCAGAGGATGTACTAAACTCCCAACAGTCCGACGCTACAGTGAAATATGAGGCTACAGTGAAATACGCCCCCACGAAAGGCAGTAGTGAAGAAGTGGCACGCGAGATGGCAGACATGGTGCTCGGCGGCAGATTAGACGAGCTGAATGCGGACAAGGGCCAAATGCTGCTGGCCTTCGATGCCTTGAAGACCGAATACTGCAAAACGGAAAACTTCGACTCGCGAACAGGCACCACGCTGGTCATGACCCTCTATGCCCTCTGCAGTCACATCGGAAACCTGATGAAAGGCTATCCGCAGACCGACGACCCTAACCTGCGTGAGCTCCTGCGGTCGCAGCTCGACGACATGATTCGCTTTACCAATCACAGTAGCGACATCGGCCGCACCCATCGTGGCTATTTGGAACTAGCAAAAAAGGCATTGCAGTAAAGAAGATTTAGTTATGTTAGACAATAGATAAGCAATTTATCAGTAGTTTTTTCAGATCGATACTGAAATCGTCCCCCGCATGGCTCGAGAGAGTCGGGCGGGGGATTTTTTTTGAGTATAAATTTAAAAATAATTCATCACTTATGTTGTGAGATTATAAAATAATGTGTATTTTTGCAATCGAAAACTTAACATCATAACGGGTGGCGTTGTTCACCCATGACTAACCTATCAAGAGAAACCACGTTATGTACAGGATTGAGAATCATCCCATCTTAGACATCCCGCAGAGCGAGATGGTGGAATTTATGTATGAAGGACACAAAGTGCTGGGTCGGAAGGGCTATACGATTGCCGCCGCCTTGCACCAGGCAGGCTATCCCGTTCACAGTCACAGCCTTGACGGTCGCAACCGCAGCTTGAACTGCGGCATCGGCAAGTGTGGTGCGTGTGAGATGCTGGTTGATGGAGAGGTGCGTCGCATCTGCATCACCAAGGTAGACGGCGTGAAGGAGGTGCGCCTGATGGGCGATGGCGAGGTGACAATGCCCGAGGTTCGCACGCAGGAGCCTCGTGAGGTGAAGGTGTACAAGACGCAGGTGGCCATCATCGGTGCCGGTCCTGCCGGTCTTGCCTGCCGAGAACAGCTGAATGCCTTTGGCATCGACAACATTGTGGTTGACAACAATAGCAAGATAGGTGGTCAGTTCAATATGCAGACGCATCAGTTCTTCTTCTTCGAGAAGGAGAAGAAGTTCGGCGGCATGCGTGGTTTCGACATTGCCAAGACGTTGGCCGGTGAGAACCACGAAGGCATCTTGTTGGACAATACGGTGTGGGACCTGCTGGAAGGTCGGCGCGTGGCCATGAAGAACATCGTTACGGGCGAGGTAGCTTACGTGGATGCTGAGTATCTGGTGGTGGCAACGGGAGCCGTTCCCTTCATGCCGACATTCGAGAACGACGACGTGCCAGGCGTTTATACCGCCGCTGTGTTCCAGAAGATGATGAACCAGGAGCACACATTGCTGGGTAAGCGTGTGCTGACGGTGGGTGCAGGCAACATCGGCTACCTCACTTCCTATCAGGGCATGCAGGCCGGAGCTACCATCAAGGCCATCATCGAGGCGATGCCTCGTGAGGGCGGTTTTCCTGTACAGGCCAACCGCGTCAGACGACTGGGCATCCCTATTATGACCGGCTACACACTGGTGCGTGCCATTCCCAATGCCGACCATACGGGAGTGACGGGAGCGGTGATTGCGAAGTGTGAGAACTTCAAGGCCATTCCCGGCACGGAGCAGGTGATAGACGGCATCGACATCATCAATATCTGTACGGGCTTGATTCCCGACAATCAGCTATTGGTGAAGGGTCGCGAGGTGTTCGGACAGAACGCCTTCGGTGTGGGCGATGCCATCCGCATTGGCGAAGGCACGAGTGCGGTGCTCCGTGGTCGTCAGGCTGCTTATGAAGTGGCCCAGTCGATGGGCATCCGCTTCAACTACGATGAGTACCTTGATATCTCCCGCCAGTATATCGACTCGCAGCAACACCCCGTACGCATTCTTGAGAAGCCCAACCTGCCGACGCCGGAGCGCATGGCGCAGAAGCCGTTTGTGCAGCTGGACTGCCTCTATGGCTTTGCCTGCAACCCCTGTTCGTTCAGTTGTCCGCAACATGCCATCAGCAAGCCCGCCACCAACACCACGCCGACGGTCGACTACGACAAGTGCATCGGCTGTATGCAGTGTGTCAACAGTTGTCCGGGCTTAGCCATCTTCGGCTACGACCTGAAGAAGAATGTCTGCTTCCTGCCCATCGAGTATGAGGTGGCAGACGGTGCCGAGGTCTACCTCGTGGACAACGATGGCAAGAAGATTGGCGAGGGCGTTGTTGAAAAGGTGCTGAAGAAGCCCAACAAGACGAATGTGGCACGGGTCAAAATCATTGATCATTCAGAATTGAAAGTTGAGAATCCGACCGATGTGAAGGGTTTCATCCTAAAGGAAAAATACCCCGATGAGCTGGCATTAACTCCCCTCCCTGCAGGGGAGGGGCAGGGGGAGAGGCCTTCTTACGTCTGCCATTGTGAGGACATCAAGCTGGACCGCGTGCTCGAAGTGGTTGGCGACCGAAAGACAATCTCTGTGGACGAGTTGAAGCACATCACCCGTCTGGGTATGGGACCGTGTCGCGGTAAGCGATGCATCCCACGTGCTCGTCAGATTCTGCGCAGCTACGGCATCGAGCTGGTGGGCGATGCTACGCCGCGTGCACCATTGTCGAACCCCGTTACCTTGGGCGACCTCTACAACGCACAGACGAAGGAAGTGTTTGTGTTCCCGAAGATGAACGATGTGAGAAGAGAGCAGGTGGAGGTGTTCATTGCCGGCGGCGGTATTGCCGGTAGTGCGTTGTTCCGCTACTTCTCGGAGGCAGGCAAGCGTCCGGTGATGATCAACTACAGCCGCGGTGCCTCCTGGCGCTGCATCGGTGGCGGCCGCCCGGCGTTCTCGAATCCCGACATCGCCGATATCGCCGTCCACAATCATGAGATCTTCAAGCAGATGCAGCAGGTGCATAACATCAACTACCGCACGACGCATTATGTCAACCTGGTGCATGATGAGGCTACCTACAAGTCGCTGGATGCCTCGCGGGCGTGGAGCGATGCCTATATGATTGAGCGCAAGGACTTCAAGAAGGAAATCTCGCCGCTGTGGGACGACAGCAAGGACACCTACAGCCACGCTCTCATCACCCGCGACTGCTGGCAGGCGACGCCGGGACGTGTCATCGACTACATCCGCGCCATCGGCGTGGAGCGCGGTGGCCGCTACTTCGAGGACTGTGAGCTGCTGCACGTTCAGAAGGTCGGAGCACGTTATGTGGCGCTGGTTCGCGACCACGAGGGACATTATGTGGAGTACACCTGCGACCATTTCGTCAACGCGATGGGTTGGGGAGCCGAGAAGTTCAACGACCAACTCGGCCTCGACACAGGCCTCTATCCCGTGAAGCACCAGGCGTTTATCACACGCCGTCTGCCGATGATGGGTCCGAATGGTGGTCCGCTGGACATGATTATCGACCGTCGTCACTACAAAGGCTTCAGCGCCGTCTATGGTCAGCAGTGGGGACACACGGGCCAGATTATCGGTTGTGCCAGCCCAGACTCCGATGCCTACGAGGCCCGTCAGAACATCAAGTACAATAGCAAGGAGTTCTTGGAGATTGTCAGCGAGATGTTTGCCGAGTGGATTCCCAACCTGCGCGATGTAGGATTCCTGGCCGTGTGGGCAGGTCGCTACACCGAGCCACGCTATATCGTCGACCCGGAGGTGGGCCTCTGCACCGGTCTGCGCGGTCATGGCTTCATGTTGGGACAGTATCTTGCCAAGCTCTACGTTGACAAGTACCTTGGTCGTGAGGTGCCGTCCTATATGGAAGACCTCAAGATTGGCGGCAAGGGGTTGTCGGAGAATGCGTTTAAGTAAAAATCGGTTTGCGCGCATTTTAACCTCACATCCTCCCTTTTTCTTCTGAAACGCCTTTCTACAAAGGGATTGAGTGGCGGGAGGTGTCATCGCGACACCTCCCGTCAACCTCCCGTGAGAGCCTCACCTGACCCCTCCAAAAGGGGAGGGGGCAACAAAAAAAGACGTAAGCAAGGAAAAGCCAATACTTCTGAACTCCCTCCCCTTTTGGGGAGGGCTGGGGTGGGGCTCTGACGTGAGGTTAGAAGGGAGGTTATACGTGAGGTTAGAGGGGAGGTTGTCAGCCTCGTAAGTGATTGATTCACAGATTGTTGCGAACAAAACGGGAGGTTGCGAGGTCAAAATGAAAACACAGCGTCGTAAACCGCTTCTGTTATTAGAGAATTGTTTGTTGATGTAGGGACGCGGCGTGCCGCGTAACTGGGTGGGGAAAAGCTAAATCCAGAACGCGGCACGCCGCGTCCCTACATTTCTATCGTCCAATGGCGGAATTGGGTTAAAAAATCATGAGCAATGCCTTGTAAGTTAAGGAGTTATGCTCTGTAAGTTAAGGAGCAATGCTCTGTATGTTAAGGAGCTATGCTCTGTAACCTCAGGAGCAATGCTCTGTGACTGCTAGAGCTATGCTTTTGGGCTCTGGGAGCATTGCTTTTGGGCTCTGGGAGCATTGCTTTTGGAGTCTGAGAGCATTGCTTTTAGAAGCTGGGAGCATTGCTTTTAGAAGCTGGGAGCATAGCTTTTAGAAGCTGGGAGCAATGTTTTTGTTCGTCAGTAGTGTATGTCTTCTCCTCCTCCCTTTGAATTAAAAAAGTGTGTCAACTATGTTCCGACACACGTTAAATTGTGTTCGTTAGCATAGAAAAATGCTTGCTTTCGTTAATTTGTCGGCCAAAAATATATATTTTTGAGGGTTTTTTTGTAATTTTGCAGCCTGTATATAAACGAAACATGCAATTAAGAAGTAGAAATGCATCGTAGAATATTGTTTTCAGCCCTCTTGGCTTTTGTTTGCCTGACACTGGCTTCGTGCTTCAAGGACGAGGCTCCCAATACCGAATGCGACGTTCTGGAAGCATGGGTGGGCGATGAATATGCTGGCTATTTCAGCCAGAAAAGCGACATGCACATTGCCGATGTGCCGTCCGGCGAGCAGCAATTGGTGTTCACTGTGCGCCTGTTGTCGGAATTGCCGCAGGTGTCCGTACACTTCAACCTCACTCCCGGCGCTACCATCACGCCTGCTAACGGCTCCGTGCAGGACTTCTCGAAAGGTCCCGTCACCTATACCGTGACTTCGGAGGATGGCCAGTGGCACCGCACGTATCAGGTGAAGTTACTTGAAATGCAGTGTCCTAGTGAATTCGATTTCGAATATTTTGGCTTGAACGATAAACAGCGCTATTACACTTGGTATGAATTATTGGCTGACAGCAGTCACCTTGATATCTGGGCAACGGGCAACGAGGGATATAACATTGCTCGTCCGAATGCCGCTGCCGAAGATTATCCCAGCACGTATGATTCGAACGGCTATGACGGCAACTGCGTGAAGCTGACCACTTGCAACACGGGATCGTGGGGAAAGACCTTCAAGAAGCCCATTGCTGCCGGTAACCTGTTCTTCGGAAAGTTCAATAGTAAGTATGCGCTGACCAACACGCTGATGTGTACGGAGATGGGCATTCCCTTCACCAAGAAACCGCTGAAGGTGACAGGCTATTACAAATACAAGCCGGGCGACGTGTTCACCGATAAGGACTTCCATGAAGTGGCAGGTCGTGTTGATGAGGCCGACATCTATTCGGTGCTCTATCTGAACCACGATGGCGACGGCAACAGCGTCGTGTTGCATGGCGACGACGTGTTGAGCAGTCCGCTGATTGTGCGCAAGGCTCAGGTGGCTTCGCTGCCGCCCACCGACGAATGGACTCCGTTCGAGATGGTCTACGAGGGCGATGCTCCCATCGATGAGACGCTCCTGATGAATCGCGGCTACAGTCTTGCCTTGGTGTTCTCGTCGAGTAAGACGGGCAACACGTTTGAGGGTGCCGTGGGTAGCACGTTGTACATCGACAAGGTGAAATTGGTATTTGACGAGTGATAGTTAATAGTTGAAAGTTGACAGTTGATAGTTATGATTAGCAAGATATATAACAAACTAATTATTGGTGCATTCCTCGTGCTCCTCACCTCTCTTCCCGTGGCTGCCGAGGGATTCTTCGACGATGTAGAAATGAAGGCACGACTGGGCTATAGCATCGGCGGAACCGCTCCGCTGGGCATGCCTGCCAGCATACGCAGCATCGAGGCATTCCATGTGACGCCGAACTTCCAGATTGGCTTCGATGTCGCCAAGCCACTCAGTGGCCAGTGGGGTGTTCAGACGGGTCTCATGCTCGAGAACAAAGGCATGGATGGCGAGGTGATGACCAAGGCTTATCGCATGAAGGTTCGCATGGACGAGAGCGAGATGGAAGGCTACTACACCGGACGCGTGCGCCAGAAGGTCACCGAATGGATGCTCACCCTCCCCGTGCAGGCCACGTATCAGCTGGGCCAGAAGGTGAGAGTGAAGGCCGGTCCATACGTCTCGCTGCTCATCGACAAGGACTTCAGTGGCTATGCTGCCGACGGATACCTTCGCAAGGACGACCCCACGGGCTTGAAAGTGGTGATGGGTAACAAGGAAGGCGAGTGGGCTACCTACGACTTCACCGACGACATGCGTTGGCTGCAGGCTGGCATTGCTGCCGGTGCTGAGTGGCAAGCATGGCAGCGGTTGGGCTTTTCGTTCGACTTGTCGTGGGGTCTGACCGGCATCCACAAGAGCGACTTCAAGACCGTTGAGCAGACGCTCTATCCCATCTACGGCACCATCGCCGTGACCTATAAACTCAGATAACAGGAAACAATAATAGAAAGAGAAAGATACAACAATGAAAAAACTTCTTACATTTATTAGCTTGGCTCTGTGCTCGCTGACCGCATTTGCTAACGACTACACCGATAAACTCACGGTGACCGTGAACGGGGAGTCGATGGAGCAGCAGGCAACCATTACTATCACACAACAAAGCGACGGCAAATATACGTTCTCGCTGAACAACTTCTGCTTGGAGAGCGTCGATGACGACGGTACTGTAAGCCGTATGGGTGTGGGAAATATCGTGCTGGCCGACCGCGAGGGAACGACCCAGGATGGTATCACCAGCATTTCCTATGACGATATTATCACGATTACTGAAGGCGACGACCCCAGCATCGACTTCTGGATGGGACCGATGATTGGCGCTGTACCCATCAATATGGTGGCACGTTTCAACGATACGCAGCTCTATTGCGAGATATACATCGACCTCATGTCATTGCTCGGACAGAAGATTGAGGTGGTATTTGGCACGGAACCCGAGCCTGTGGTTGAGGAAGAGGTGCTGACCGATCCTGTTATCACGCTCAACAAAGATGTAGAGAACACCATTCATATTGCTGTGGGCACAACATCGAGCACAACGCATACCGCCACAACCTACTATACCATCAATGGTTCTATTCCTTCGGCCACGAATGGCACCGCCATCACCGAGGACACCGATGTGACGCTCACGCTGACATGTACCGTGAAGGCAATCACCATCAGTACGTCGGGCATGCAGAGCAAGCTGGTCTCCTATAACTTTGGCTATGTGCCTCCTGAGGAAGTGTCGGCACCGACGATAACTTTGAAGGAGGGAGTGGAGAATGTGGTGACCATCACCGTGGGTAACACCAACCACGAGGACGAGATTGCTACCACTTACTACACCACCGATGGCTCGATGCCTTCGGCCGAAAATGGCACCGCCATCACCGAAGACACCGACGTGACGCTCTCGGAGGACTGCACCGTGCAGGCAATCACCATCAGTAGCAGCGGTTTGCAGAGTGCTGTGGCCCTCTATCGCTTCACCTATGTGGCTCCCGAAGAGGTTTCGGCGCCGGCTATCTCGTTGAAGGAAGGTGTGGAGAATGTCATCACCATCAGCGTGGGTAAGAGTTCGCGCGAGGCAGAGACGGCCACGACCTACTACACCACCGACGGCTCGGAGCCTTCGGCCACCAATGGTACTGCCATCACCGAGGACACCGATGTGGAACTCACTGAGGACTGCACGGTGAAAGCAATCACCATCAGCACCAGCGGTATGCAGAGCGAGGTGGTCAGCTATGACTTCACCTACATTGCTCCTGAAGTTCCGGAAGAGCTGACGGCACCCGCCATCACGAAGAAGGACGGTGTGCGTAACACCATCACCATCAGCGTGGGCAAGACTTCACGCGACACGGAGACCGCCACGACCTACTACACTACCGACGGCTCGCAGCCTTCGGCAACGAATGGCACCGCCATCACGGCAGATACTGATGTTGAGCTCTCAGCAGACTGCACGGTGAAGGCAATCACCATCAGCACCAGCGGCATGCAGAGCGAGGTGGTAACGTATGACTTTACCTTTGAGCAGGAGAGTGGCATCAACATGTCTACCCTCAATCCCTCAAGGGAGAATCAGACCATCTATGACCTGCAGGGACGGAAGGTGACAACCGTCAAACGCGGAGCCCTCTATATCACGAACGGCAAGAAGGCCGTGATTCGCTAATCATGTTTTTAAGGAAAAAGATTATTCAGGATGAAAAAGAATATTCAAACAACCCTCATCGCACTCTTCGCCCTGCTCCCACTCGGGATGCAGGCGCAGAGCGTTGACTTTTCAGAATATGAGGGCTCACAAATTGCCAATTCTGACTTTGAGGATTGGAGTGGACCTGACTTCGGTAATGTTCCCGTCGACTGGCATAGCTTTGAGTCGGTGGATGGCTCTTCTGATTTATTTATAGGTTTTGCAAAATCAACAGCTCACACTGAGAAAGAAACTGGACATAAAGCAGAGTCTTATTGCCTTTTGTTGAAACCGAGAACTATCAATGTTATCTTTAAAAAAGTATTAGCCAATGGAACCATAACGACTGGTAAAATGTATGCTGGTGCCACTGAGGCTGATGACCCACAAAATCACGCTGAGATGAGTTTGGATGATACTGGTAGTAGCAATGGCTCTCCTTTTTACGCTTTGCTGAATTCTAAGCCGACAGCATTGGCTGTATGGCTTAAATTCATCTCAAATGATTCTAGTAATCCTTATGCGAAAGTTAGTGCCGTCATCACAGATGGTACATATTATCAAGATCCTGAAGACAAGACCTACACAAATGTGTATTCCAAAGCTCAACAATCAATAGCAAGCAATGGAGGAGACTGGCAGAGAGTTGTAATTCCGTTTACAGTTCAAAATGAAAACGTTAATCCTGCTGCGATTCTCGTGACTATCTCCACGAATGCCACCCCTGGAGGAGGCAATGCTAATGACAAACTATATGTCGACGACCTCGAACTCATCTATACGCAGAAGGTAGAGATTCCCGATTGCGGATACTACGCTTTTACGAACATCGCTCAGAAGAACCATGCAGTAGTTATGCCTGAGGGCTTAATTGGCTATGCACTGGGACTTACCGCTAATGGTAAACCCATTGTCACGAAGACCTACAAGGCTGGTGACGTGATTCCTTACGAAACCTCTCTCTTGCTGGAAGGAAAAGCCGACGATTACTACTTTAAAACCACCCTTTATGAAACAGGTGAAAGTCCAGAGTTGAACGATGATGGGAAACTCGTAGATGGCACAGAACTGAATGATCCTATTGAAGGCTATCAGTACTACCATTTGGTTTCGGATGTCGACGGCAATCCTGAATTCGTCGTGGCAGAAAAAGGTTTGAAGGTCATGCCTGGCAAAGCCCTGTTTCGTGTGAAGGCCGATCTGGCTGCTGAGAGCTACAATCATGTGCTCACAGAGTCGTCGGTGGAAGGCGATGTCGATGGCAACGGAGTGGTTGAAGCCACCGATGTGAAAGCCCTTGTCGACCGCCTACTCGGCAATGAACTGGGTATGAAGGGATTCTTGGTTCCTGATGCCGACGTGAATGGCGACAATACTGTTGACGTTGCCGACGTCACTCAACTGATAAACATTTTACTCCACGAATAATTATCAATGAAACAATAAACTATCAAATACGAATATGGCACAAGAAGACGTTTTCAAAAAAATCGTAAGCCATTGCAAGGAATATGGCTTCGTGTTTCCATCAAGTGAGATCTACGACGGACTCGGCGCCGTCTATGACTACGGTCAGAATGGTGTTGAACTGAAGAACAATATCAAGCAATACTGGTGGCAGGCCATGGTGCTGCTCCACGAGAACATCGTGGGTATCGACAGCGCCATCTTCATGCATCCTACCATCTGGAAGGCCAGCGGCCACGTCGATGCTTTCAACGATCCCCTCATCGACAACCGTGACTCGAAGAAGCGCTATCGTGCTGATGTGCTCATCGAGGACCAGATAGCCAAGTACGATGAGAAGATCGAGAAGGAAGTGGCAAAGGCTCGTAAGCGCTTCAAGGAGGCGTTCAACGAAGAGCAGTATCTTGCCACATCTCCTCGCGTGCTCGAGATCAAGGAAAAGCGCGATGCTCTGCACGAGCGTTATGCTGCCGCCATGCAGGGTCCCGACCTCGAGGAGCTGAAGCAGATCATCCTCGACGAGGAAATCGTAGACCCCATCAGCGGCACGAAGAACTGGACCGACGTGCGCCAGTTCAACCTGATGTTCTCCACCGAGATGGGTTCTACCGCCGATGGCGCCATGAAGATCTACCTGCGCCCCGAGACGGCACAAGGCATCTTCGTGAACTACCTGAACGTGCAGAAGACCGGTCGTATGAAGCTGCCGTTCGGCATTGCCCAGATTGGTAAGGCCTTCCGTAACGAGATTGTTGCCCGTCAGTTCATCTTCCGCATGCGTGAGTTCGAACAGATGGAGATGCAGTTCTTCGTGAAGCCCGGCACCGAGCTCGACTGGTTCCAGCAGTGGAAGCAGACGCGCATGAAGTGGCATCAGGCTCTGGGCTTCGGTGCAGAGAACTATCGCTTCCACGATCACGACAAGCTCGCTCACTATGCTAACGCTGCTACCGACATCGAGTTCCGCATGCCGTTCGGCTTCAAGGAGGTGGAAGGCATCCACTCACGTACGAACTTCGACCTGTCGCAGCATGAGAAATACTCCGGCAAACAGATTAAGTACTTCGATCCCGAGACCAATGAGAGCTATGTGCCCTACGTCATCGAGACTTCCATCGGCGTCGATCGTATGTTCCTCTCCATTATGTGTCACTCCTTCCAGGAGGAACAATTAGAGAATGGCGAGACACGCGTTGTGCTTCGTTTGCCCGAGGCACTGGCTCCTGTGAAGTGCGCTGTGTTCCCGCTGGTGAAGAAGGATGGCCTGCCCGAGAAGGCTCGCGAGATAGTGAACGACCTGCGTTTCCACTTCAATACGCACTACGAGGAGAAAGACTCCATCGGTAAGCGCTATCGTCGTCACGATGCTATCGGTACTCCGTTCTGCGTCACCGTCGACCACGATACACTTGAGGACAACTGCGTGACGCTTCGCTTCCGCGACACCATGGAGCAGCGCCGCGTTCCTATCGCTGACCTGCGCTCCATCATCGAGGATCGCGTCAGCATCACATCTCTGCTGAAGAAACTTGTTTAATAACTGGAATGCCTCCGAGGGTAAGCGCCAAGCGCAAACCCTCGCGAGGGCTTTTTCCCGAATAACCTCTATCAAGCATTGAATATGAGTAATTATTTTAATAAGGTGGTCATGGGAGTACTCACACTCCTCCTCCCTTTTGCCTCGCTGCTCTTCGTCGCCTGCTCTGAGGAAGACGACACGCAGGAGGAATATCCCAACTGGCAGGAAACCAACGAGACCTACTTCAACAAGCTCTACGCAGAAGCCAACAAGCGCATTGCAGCTGGCGACAAGTCGTGGAAGGTGATTCCCAAGTGGTCGTTGCAAGACACCCTGCACCTCGATGCCGATGACTACATCATCGCACACGTTGTCAACGAAGGTAGTGGCACGGAGACTCCTATCTTCAGCGACACCGTCCTCGTACACTACCAGGGACGTCTGCTTCCGTCGACATCTTATCCTGCTGGACGTGTCTTCGACCAGACTTGGCTCAACGAGTATAACCCGAAGACGATGACTCCTTCGAAGATGGGAGTTAGCCAAACCGTCAAGGCTGTCACTCAAAACGGTCAGACTACTTACCAGACCTCTTCGAACATCGACGGATTCACCACGGCGCTGATGCAGATGCACGAGGGTGATCGCTGGATGGTTTACATCCCCTATAGCCTGGCTTATGGTACAGAGGCAACCGACAACATTCCTGCCTATAGCACACTGGTATTCGATCTGACGCTTGCTGCCTTCTATCACACTGGTCAGGTCGTACCTAGGTTTTGAGTATGAGCTCTTGATTTAAATCAATTATTCGCATAATTCTTTCATTTTGTAACCAAATTGTTTGCATAAACTTACGATTTTGAATATCTTTGCAGTGAAAAAATACAAAAACTAATTACTTTATAAAAAGACACTGCATTAGGTATTAGGTTAAAAGATTAGGAAGAAGGATAATTCAGGAAAAATAACTTCACCTCCACAGGTGAAGTTGTTTTTTTATGTAATGGTGTCGAAGATGGCAAAAGGTGTAGAAAGATTGTTCCGTCGCACTTTCAGTGCTTATTTGCTGACCTGCGACATTATTCTCTAAAAAACTATTGATTTCTTTTGTTCTGCACTCGTTTTTTTGTAACTTTGCAAGAAAATAGCAATATAACTGAATGGCACAGTCGAGCGAGGTGCTTCTCTCCTATATTCGTGATGGGAAGACGATGACGCAGGGCGAAAAGCTCCGTCTCATCGTCAGCCTTTCTATACCCAGCATCTTGGCACAGATTTCAGCCACGGTGATGTTCTTCATCGATGCATCGATGGTGGGACACCTTGGGGCGAAGGCAACGGCAGCTATCGGACTTGTCGAAACCACCACATGGCTGCTTGGCGGCCTGGCGTCGGCGGCTAACATGGGATTCTCCGTGCAGGTGGCGCACTTCATCGGTGCTAACGACTTCAAAGCCGCGCGCCGTGTGTTGCGCCAGTCATTGGTGTGCTGCTTCCTGTGGAGCCTTATGCTTTCGTTGGCAAGCATCGCCGTCCACAGCTACCTGCCCTATTGGTTGGGTGGCAGCGAGGAGATTGCCCACGATGCTTCCCTCTACTTCATGATTATCGGTGTCTGCGGCATCTTCTTTCAGATGGAAGGCCTTGCGGGTTCGATGCTGAAGTGTTCGGGAAACATGAAGATTCCTTCGGCGCTGAATATTATGATGTGTGTGCTCGACGTCGTCTTCAACTATTTCTTCATCTATGTTCTCAACATGGGCGTGATGGGTGCTGCACTGGGCACGGGCGTTGCAGAACTAATCACGGCACTGCTCATGCTCTATTTCCTGTTGTGGCGTAGCAAGATGCTGCATCTGCTGAATAGAGACGAAGAGGATGATGCCAACGACCGTTCCTTCCGACCTACTGCCGACATCGTGCAGACAGCCTTTAAGATTGGGGCACCGATGGGATTCCAGCATATGCTCATGGGTGGTGCACAGGTGGTGAGTACCATCATCGTTGCACCGCTTGGCACCATTGCCATAGCTGCCAACTCGCTTGCTATCACCGTCGAAAGCCTTTGCTACATGCCTGGCTATGGCATTGCTGAGGCCGCCACGACGCTGGTGGGGCAGAGCATCGGAGCCGGACAGCGTCTGCTGACGAAGTCGTTTGCTTATATGTCGGTATCGTTGGGTATTGGTGTGATGACGCTCATGGGCATCCTCATGTGGGTGTTCGCCCCCGAGATGATGACGCTGATGTCGCCCGTCGGGGAAATCATTGCACAGGGAACCGACATCCTGCGCATTGAGGCCTGGGCAGAGCCGATGTTTGCGGCAGCCATCGTCTGCAACGGTGTGTTCATCGGTGCTGCCGACACGCTGAAGCCTGCCATTATGAGTCTCACATCGATGTGGTGCGTACGCCTGACGCTCGCCGCCTATCTCGCCCGCGACTATGGCCTGCGTGGTGTATGGACGGCTATGGCCATCGAGCTCACCTTCCGTGGACTGCTCTTCCTCACCCGCCTGTTCCGTGGTCGCTGGATGAAGAAAATCGTTGCCTGACGGACAACGCTCATCAGGGAAGATGTCCGATGAAAGTCGGTGCTTCGCTTACATTCCTTGAATAAATAATGTATCTTTGCAGTAGAAACAACCAAAATCGAAACCTAAAATAATGAACATGTCTACGAACAAACTATTCACCATGCTTTGCGCGGCTCTGTTAGCCGCAAGTGTCCATGCACAAGATGCTCCTGCACCCGTAGCCCCACTGCCTTCTGCCAATCAGGTGGCGTGGCAACAATTGGAAACCTATGCCTTCATCCACTTCGGTCCGAACACCTTCGGCGACCGCGAATGGGGCTATGGCGATGCACCGCTGGAGTCGTTCAACCCCACACGCCTCGACTGTGAGCAATGGGCACGCGTGTGCAAACAAGCTGGCATGAAGGGCATCATCCTCACTGCCAAGCATCACGACGGCTTCTGTCTTTGGCCAACAAAGTATACCGACTATAGCGTGCGCAACACACCCTACAAGGACGGCAAGGGTGATGTGGTAGGCGAGCTGGCGGCAGCTTGCAGGAAGTATGGGCTGAAACTGGGATTGTACCTCTCGCCGTGGGACCGCCACCAGGCTTTCTATGGTACACCGCTCTACGTGGAATATTTCTATGCCCAACTGGAGGAACTGCTCACACAGTATGGCGAGGTGTATGAGGTGTGGTTCGACGGTGCCAACGGTGGCGATGGTTGGTATGGCGGTGCCAAAGAGACACGTAAGATAGATCGCAGCACCTATTATAATTACCCGCGCGCGTGGAAGCTCGTTGGCGAACTGCAACCGAAGGCGGTGATCTTCAGTGATGGTGGCCCCGGTTGTCGGTGGGTAGGCAACGAGAGCGGCTATGCCGATGCTACCAACTGGTCGTTCCTGCGCATCAAGGAGGTTTACCCCGGCTACGAACGCCATAAGGAGTTGCAATACGGTCATGAAGATGGCGATAAGTGGGTCGCCTCGGAGTGCAACACGTCTATTCGTCCGGGGTGGTTCTACCATGAGAAAGAGGACGGCCGTGTAAAAAGTGTCGACCATCTCGTAGACCTTTACTATCGGTCGGTGGGCCACAATGGTACATTCCTCTTGAATTTCCCTGTTGACAAGGAAGGTCTGATTCACCCGGTCGACTCTGCACACGCTGTTGACTTCCATAAGCGAGTGACAGAAGAGCTGAAGACGAACCAGCTACTGAAAGCCAGCATCAAAGCATCGTCAACCAGAGGAAAGGCTTTCACTACCAAAAACCTTACCGACGGACAGTTCGACACCTATTGGGCTACACCCGATGGCGTGACAACAGCCACACTCGAGATTACGCTGAAAAAGGCACAACCGCTGAATCGCCTGATGTTGAGTGAATACATCCCGCTGGGACAGCGAGTGAGAAAGTTCGCAGTGGAGTATCTTGATGGGAGGCAGTGGTTACCTTTGAAGGTGGGCGAGGCTACGACGACAATCGGCTATAAGCGCCTGCTGCGCTTCCCCACCGTTACGACCAAGCGTCTGCGCATCCGTTTCGAGGACAGCCGTGGTCCACTTTGCATCAACGGGCTGGGATCCTATTATGCCCCTCAGGGTAAGACTGGGTTTGAAGAGCAGGCCGACAACCTCAAGGGTTTTGACTACACCATCGTCAAAACCGACGACAGCGCGACGACACTCGACTTAGGAAAGGTTATCACCCTGCGTTCGCTGCACTACAAACCCACGACGTCAGGCATGGTTTCCAACTACGAGATTCTGGTTGGCGAGAGCCTCGATGCGTTGAAGCCGATTGCCCAGGGCGAGTTCTCGAACATTCGCAACAATCCTATCATGCAGGATGTCTTTTTCGCCCCCGTGAATGCTCGTTACGTTGTTCTCCGAGCCACACGCATGGTGAACGAAGGTGAACCGATGAAGTATGACCAATTAATCGTGAAATAAGAAATTCTGACAATCATGATGAAAAAATATCTGTTGGCATTGGCTTGCCTTGTCGCAATAACGGCGGGTGCCGCTGGAAAGAAGAAGGAGCTGCTGCCCTATCAGAATCCTGCATTGAGCATTGAGGAACGACTGCACGACCTGATGCAGCGCATGACCCTTGAAGAGAAGGTGGGACAGCTGCGCTGCACGATGGCATGGAACTACTACGACATCGTGAAACGACCTACAGCTGCACCCCGCAAGAAGGGGCAGGGGGGCGTGGTTGTTCCTTCCGAGTCGTTCAAAAAGGACATTGCCGAGGGTAATATCGGGATGCTCTGGGGAACGTTCCGTGCCGATCCGTGGACACAAAAATCTCTCGAGAACGGACTCACTCCCGAGTTGGCAGCGATGGCGGGCAATGCACTGCAGAAGTATGTGAAGGAGAACACGCGGTTGGGCATTCCCTTGTTCTTGGCTGAGGAGGCCCCGCATGGCCACATGGCGATTGGTACCACGGTGTTTCCGACAGGTTTCGGACTGGCTGCCACATGGTCGCCAGAACTCGTAGAGCGTGTAGGCAACGTCATCGGTAAGGAGATACGCCTGCAGGGTGGCCACATCAGCTATGGCCCCGTGCTCGACCTCTCACGCGATCCCCGTTGGTCGCGAGTGGAAGAGTCGTATGGCGAGGACCCTGTGCTCACGGGTGAGCTGGGTGCTGCGATGGTGCGTGGTGTCGGTGGTGGCGACCTCTCGAAACCTTACTCCACACTCGCCACGTTGAAGCACTTCATTGCCTATGGCACAACGGAAGGCGGCCAGAACGGTAACCAAACCGTGCTTGGCCCGATGGAGCTGCACCAGCACTTCCTGCCGCCCTTCAAAAAGGCCATTGAGGCAGGAGCGCTATCGGTGATGACCAGCTATAACTCGTGCGATGGCATTCCCTGTACGAGCAACGATTACCTGCTGACCGATGTGCTGCACGACCAGTGGGGATTCCGTGGATTCGTGGTGAGCGACCTCTTCAGCATCGATGGCATCGCACAGATGCATGTGGCCCGCGACCCGCAGGAGGCTGGTGTGATGGCACTCAAGGCTGGTGTTGATGCCGACCTGGGTGCTAATGCCTATGGAAAACTGGTGGATGCGGTACACAAGGGACTGGTCAGTGAGGAATATATAGACCGTGCTTGTGAGCGCATCCTGCGTTTGAAGTTCGAGATGGGACTCTTCGACAATCCGTATGTCGACATCAAAGCCACAGCTGCGGTTCGCACGACGGAAAACAAACAGGTGGCACTCGATGCTGCCCGCGCTAGCATCACATTATTGAAAAACAATGGCGTGCTGCCCCTCTCCAGGAACGCTACGAAGAAGATTCTCGTTGTCGGACCGAATGCCGACAATCAGTACAATCAGCTGGGCGACTACACGGCTCCCCAGGATGATGACAACATCCAGACCGTTCTCGAAGCCATCCGCGCTAGGCAACTCTCCTCTCTCCACTCTCCTCTCTCCACTCTCTATGTGAAGGGCTGCGCTGTTCGCGACACGACGGAGAACAATATTGCTGAGGCTGTAGCGGCTGCTCGCACGGCCGATGTCGTCGTAGCGGTGGTGGGTGGCTCGAGTGCCCGCGACTTCAAGACAAGCTATAAAGAAACCGGCGCTGCCGTGACCGATGCCAAGACGCTCTCCGATATGGATTGCGGCGAAGGCTTCGACCGTGCCACGCTCTCGCTGCTGGGCTATCAGGAACTTTTGCTGAAGGAACTGAAGAAAACAGGCAAGCCACTCGTGGTGGTCTACATCGAAGGCCGTCCGCTCGACAAGACCTGGGCTGCCGAGAACGCTGACGCCCTGCTCACGGCCTACTATCCTGGTCAGGAAGGAGGCACGGCCATTGCCGATGTGCTCTTCGGCGACTACAATCCTGCTGGCCGTCTGCCCGTCTCGGTACCTGCCAACGTCGGTCAGCTACCCGTGTACTATAACAAGCGCGCTCCACGACCTCACGATTATATCGAGATGTCGGCCCGTCCCCTCTATCCCTTCGGCTACGGCCTGAGCTACACCACATTTAAGTATAGCAATCTGACTACTCACTCACTTGGGGCTGATGTGACCGTTGCCTGCGACGTCACCAATACTGGCCAGATGGATGGCGAGGAGGTGGTGCAGCTATACATTCACGACGAAGTGGCATCGACGGTGCAGCCGTTGAAGCAGTTGAAGGCTTTCCGCCGTGTGATGATTCCAAAGGGCGAGACCCGTCACGTGGAGTTCACCCTGACGCGCGACGACCTCTCTATCGTTAATGCCAAGATGCAAACCGTCTTCGAGCCCGGCGATTTCCGCATCATGATTGGTGCCAGCAGCGACGATATTCGTCTGCAACAGGTGGTAGGTGTGGAGTAACTTGATAGTTTTTCTGTAAAAATATTTGGAGTTGCGAGTGGTTTTCACTATCTTTGCAGCGTTAAGGAAATAAAATAAATCAAAAGTAAAAACTTGAATCAATATCAAAACAAGATGGCAGACAATACACCTACCCCGCACATTGGGGCAAAACGCGGCGAAATAGCCGAGACAGTAATCATGGCGGGCGACCCGCTACGTGCAAAAATGATGGCTGAGCGCTATCTGGAGAATCCCGTGCAGTATAACAACGTGCGTGGCATGCTGGGCTATACGGGAACGTTTAAGGGCAAGCGCGTGTCGGTGCAAGGACATGGCATGGGCATTCCTTCTATCGGTATCTATACCTACGAGCTGTTCAACTTCTATGATGTGAAGACGATTATCCGCGTGGGCTCCGCCGGTTCCTTGCGCGAAGACTTGCGCATCGGTGACCTTGTGTTGGCCATGGGAGCTTGTCATAATTCGAACTACGGCGACCAGTATCAGCTGCCTGGACACTATGCACCGATTGCCGACTTCGACTTGCTGCGTGCTGCCGCCAATGCTGCCGAGACGAGAGGCTATCGCTACAAGGTGGGCAATGTGTTCTCGTCGGACGTCTTCTACTCTGACAATCCTGCAACGGATAAATGGCAGAAGATGGGAGTGCTCGCAGTAGAGATGGAAGCTCCGTCGCTCTACATGAACGCCGCCCGCGCTGGAAAGCGCGCTTTGTGCATCTGCACCATCAGCGACTCGCTGGTGACTGGCGAAGAAACCACAGCCGAAGAGCGCCAAAACAGTTTCACGAAGATGATGGATGTGGCGTTCGACATTATTTAATATTCGGCATTATTTAAAAAGGAACAAACAGGAAATCCAACGTAATGGATTGGCTTAGCGGACTGCTTACCTCCCATTCAGCGCTGCAGACGGTGGTCGTGCTGTCGCTGATATGTAGTGTGGGTCTTGCACTTGGCAAGATTCGCATCGGTGGTGTGTCGCTGGGCGTGGCCTTCGTGTTCTTCATTGGAATCCTGGCTGGAAACATCGGATTGTCGGTCGATGCGCAGATGCTCGACTACGCCGAGACGTTCGGCCTGGTGGTGTTTGTCTATATGCTCGGACTGCATGTGGGTCCGAACTTCTTCAGCTCGCTGCGCCATGAAGGCATGGAACTCAACCTCTGGAGCTTTGGCGTGATTGCCTTGGGCACCGTGATGGCGGTAGTTCTGTCAATGACGACAAGCGTGAGCCTACCCGATATGGTGGGTGTGCTCTGTGGTGCCACGACGAACACGCCTGCGCTGGGTGCCGCCCAGCAGGCATTGTCGCATCTGGGCATGCCTTCTGGATCAGCTGCATTGGCCACTGCCGTGACCTATCCGCTGGGTGTGCTAGGTGTCATCTTGGCGATGATGTTCATCCGGAAACTCTTTGTGAAGCCGGAAGATTTGGAACTGCGCACCGAAGGTGCCGAGAATCAGACTTACGTAGGGCAGTTCGTAGTTGTCAACCCTGCCTTGGCCGATAAAACCGTTGCTGAAATCTCGCAGATGAGCCACCTGAAATTCATCATCTCGCGCATCTGGCGTGGACAGCAGGTGCTCGTGCCACAAGCTGACACGCTGTTGCAGCTCTATGACAACGTACTTGTTGTCACAAATAAAGACGACATCGGGGCGATGGAGATTCTCTTCGGCGAGAAGACCGAGACCGACTGGAATGGCGAGAAGATTGACTGGAATCATATTGATTCAAAGGTGGAGAGCCGCACGTTGGTTCTCTCGCGTAAGGTGCTCAATGGTAAGCGGCTGGGACATCTGCAACTGCGCCACATCTATGGTGTGAACGTCAGTCGCATCACGCGTGGTGATATCAAGCTGTTGGCTACCGACGACCTGCGTCTGCAGTATGGCGACCGACTCACAGTGGTGGGCGAGCCGAAGTCGCTCGATAACGTAGAGAAGTTCCTCGGAAATGCTGTGCAGACACTCAGCGAACCGAATCTGGCAGCAATCTTCCTCGGACTGATCTTGGGTTTGGCACTGGGCACGATTCCCGTGTCGCTGCCGGGCATGGAGAGCCCTGTTCGTTTGGGCATTGCCGGTGGACCTATCATCATGGGTATCATCGTGGGTTCGCTCGGCCCGCGTCTTCATTTCATTAGCTATACCACCCGTTCGGCATCGCTCATGCTGCGCAAGTTGGGTCTGTCGCTCTATCTGGCCTGCCTCGGCCTTGATGCGGGCAGTGGCTTCTTGCAGACGGTGATGCGTCCCGAAGGATTGCTGTGGATAGGACTGGGTGCTGTGCTTACCATCGTTCCCGTGCTGTTGGTAGGCTTGTTGGCGCTGCATACACGCCGTTACGACTTCGGTACGATTTGCGGCATTCTTTGTGGATCGATGGCCAACCCGATGGCATTGGGCTATGCCAGCGATACGACGAAGGGTGATAGCTCGAGCATTGCTTATGCATCGGTCTATCCGCTGGGCATGTTCGTGAGAGTCATCATCGCCCAGATGCTGATTATGTTTCTCGTTTAGTTTTTCCTGATACTTTTTCTTTAGAAATCGGCCGGAGCAGTAATGGTCATTTCTTCGTTTGTGCGTGGATGTCGGAAGGTAATGCTTTCGGCATGCAGGTATAGGCGACTGGCCTCTTGGCTACCATAGAGATTGTCGCCGAGAATGGGATTGCCGAGTCCTTGGCTATGGGCACAGTGTACGCGTAGCTGGTGGGTGCGACCCGTCTGTGGATAGAGTGCCACGCGGACGTGGCCATCGGTCTCACCGAGATAAACCACCCTCGTTGCTGCCGGTTTGCCGCGCTCGTAGTCAACGCTTTGGTAAGGCCGGTTCAGCGGGTCGGAGTAGAGGGGCAGGTCAATGAGTTTTTCGTTCTCTCCTTGCCAACCATCTCTTTCTAGCAAAGCCACATATTTCTTCTTCACTTCATGCTGCATGAACTGCCGTTGCAAGGCGCGATAGGCCAGTCGCGTCTTTGCGATGAGCAGGAGTCCGCTGGTGGGCTGGTCCAGACGATGAACTGTCAAGGGTGAGTCAACATCGCGATAGCGATGGCGCATGATGCTCCACACGGAGTATTTCTCAGAGATGCCTGGCACGCTGAGCAAGCCTGCCGGTTTGTTGACGACAACGATGTCGTCGTCCTCATAGACAATAGGAATCTCGTTATCAGAGGGGTGGGGGAGTAGTGAGTCCGCAACATCGAAACCTCTTAACATCTCAACATCGCTCAGCATCCATCGCAGAATGGGCAGGCATTTCCCACGGCAGGCAGGATAGAAACGACCATCGTGGCGAATCTCCACCTTCGGCGATGCACCTACCCAGAACATCGCCATCTGTATGGGCCGCAAGCCATGCAGATAGGCATATTGCAAGAGTTTCGGCTCGCAACACTCGCCAGCTCCGGCAGGCGGCACCCGCAGTGATGTCTCCTTGAAAATCTCGAGCAGGTTGCGGCGTTCGCCCTTGCTGTTGAGCATGTTGAACTGCTCAAAAAGCCAGCGTTGCAGGGCATCCGACAGTTCGCGTCGTTGCGCTTTCAGACGGCTGATGGGTTCTTCGTAGCTGGCGAGGGTAGCTTTCAACTCGTCGATGATGGCCTCATGGTATTTCTTCTTCCTGCGAAGCTCCGCTTTCATGAACTGGCTCTCGCGAATCAGCTCTTCCTCTTGCTCGTGGCTGAGGTTGCCTGCGGCACGAATGTTGCGACGATGCTCGCGGGCCTCGTTAGTGGCTTGCTGCATATCGGCGATTTCCCGCTGTGCCTTCTGCGTTGCCTGTTCCAATGCCTCGGCAGCCTGCAACCGCTCGGGTTGCTGTTCGCGTAGTTCAACTTCGTGGTTGATGGCTGTGATGTTGGCTTCGTGGGTTTTGAAATAGCCGTCGGGTTGCAGGTAGTCGAAAACGGCAGGGACGAATCTTGGCCAGTCGCTACGACCTCGCACCTGCCCAGAGTAGCCCACGAGGAATCCGCATCTGCAGTCCTCTTGTCGCTCTACGATCAACACCCCGAACATCTTCCCTTCCGTCTCACCGTGCATGAGATCCTGAATCATCGGCATAGCCTTCTCTCTGGCGAGCAGACACAGCGGATGAGGCTCGTAGTAGAACGGGTCGTTCATTCCAACAGGCATCACATGATGTCCGTCGAGAGGATGGAAGATGGCAGCCTGTTCGGCAGCTGTTACGGTGTGTTGTTTGTCGTCGGTCATAATAATAGCGCAATGATGCGAATAATCGAGCACAGGATAAAAGAAACGAGGTTCTTTTTCATGCCGAGAAGCAGTATCTTCGCGACTTTGTCGCAAAGTTACGAAAAACTTCCAACTTTCCACATTAAACTCTAAACTTTTTCGTATCTTTGCAACCGAAAAAGAAAAAGCTATTCATCTAACTATGGCAACTACTGCAACCAAACTATGGCGCGAATGCCGCGACTATGTGATGATTACCATCGCCATGCTCAGCTACTGCATCGGATGGTCGGTATTTCTTCTGCCCAACACCATCACCACAGGCGGCGTGGCCGGTATCTCGTCCATCCTGGAGTGGAGCCCTCTGCACATCCCTGCACAGGTGAGCTACTTCTTCATCAATGCCTGCCTGCTGTTGGTGGCACTGAAGATTCTGGGCTGGAAGTTCTGCGTGAAAACCATCTATGCCGTGACCGTGCTTACGACGTCGCTGGCACTGATTCGCGACTGGGCGTTGAGTCTGCATCTGCTACACGATGAACCCTTCATGGCAGCCATCATCGGCTCAGTGTTCTGTGGGTCGGGTGTTGGCTTGGGACTCGCTTTCCGCGGCTCTACAGGTGGCACCGACATCGTTGCTTCCATCATCAACAAATACCGCGACATCTCGCTCGGCCGCATCATCCTCATTTGTGATGTGGTTATTATCACCAGTTCCTATTTCGTGTTGAAGGATTGGGAGCGCGTCATCTATGGCTATGTGGTGCTCTATGTCACGGCGTTCTGTATCGACCAAGTCGTCAACTCCATGCGTCGAAGCGTACAGTTCTTCATCATCAGCGATCATTATGAGGAAATTGGCCGACGCATCAACGAGCACCACCGCGGCTGCACCATGATCGATGCTCATGGCTTCTATTCCGGCAAGGAAGTGAAAATGCTGTTTGTGCTGGCGAAGCGTCGCGAGAGTGCAAAGATCTTCGAGATTATCAACGATGCCGACCCTTCAGCATTCGTTTCGCAGAGTGCCGTCATCGGTGTCTATGGCGAAGGCTTCGACCGCTTCAAGGTAAAACATCGCACACCGAAGCCTATTCAGTAGAATACTTTATGCGGCCTAAAAAGCCAGCAAACACATAGCCCAGGGCAATCGCCCTGGGCTATATGCATATTGACCTTTCAGACTATTCTTACCTACATGTCACCTTGCTGGGTGTCGGCTTTCTCGGTATTCAGCAGGCGTCTTGAGAAGTGTTGTACTGGATACCATACCGCCACACTACCTACCACCAGCACGGTGAAGAACACCAACAACACATCTTGATAATGCACGCTCACGGGATAGGCGTTCACAACGAACATGCCCGAGCTGCCGCCCATGCCGACGAGACCGAAGCGCTGTTGCAGCCAGCAGAGTAACAAGCCCAATGCGACACCCACGATGGCACCGATGGCAACAATCAGACGACCCTCGAAGAGGAAGATGCTACTGATTTGCCGATCGTTGGCGCCGAGGTTACGCAGCGTCACCACATCTTCGCGCTTGTCGATGATGAGCATTGACAGTGAGCCGATGATGTTGAAACACGCCACGATGAGAATGAACGTGAGGAAGATGTAGGCGATGAATTTCTCAATCTGCATGATCTTGAACGTGTCAGCCTGCTGCTCGAAGCGGTCCAGCACCTTGTATTTGCCGTTGGCAATAGAGCGCATGCGCTTCTTCACTGCCTCCAGGTCGCTGCCAGCCTTCAGGCGCAGTTCCAGAGACGTGAGCATGCCCTGCTGTTCGAACAGGCGACGCGCGAAGCCGATGGGTGCGAGGATGTAGCTCTTGTCGTACTTGCCTTGCCGCGTGGCAAACACCACGCCCGGCGAGATGAGCGAGTCTACCACGAAGCCGTCCTGCGGATTCGAGAGGTCGAGCTGTCCTTCGCGGCGCGGTGCATAGACGTGCAGATAGTTGCCGAAGCGTGCTCCCGTGCCGAGGTCCTGTGCCAGACGAATGCCCAGCGTGCCATATTCCAGGTCGGCAGCGTGTAGTTGGAACTCGCCATCGCCATAGACGATTTCGTTGATGTGCGTTAGCTCCGTGAAGTTGTCGTCGACACCTTTCACCGTCACCATCGCCTGATGACCTTCATAGATGGCGAGCGCCATTTCTTCTACCGACTCCGTAGCCACATCGACCTCCGGTAGTTGGCGAATCTCCGTGAGCACGGGGTCGTCGCTCGGCGCATCCTTTCCTTCCACGGGCACCACCTTCAGCTGCGGGTCGAACTGCGTGAAGAACGTTGCCACGAGATCGTGGAAGCCGTTGAACACGCTCAGCACGATGATCAGCGCCATTGTAGCCACAACGACGCCTGCCATCGAAATCATCGAGATGACGTTGATGGCATTCGTCGACTTTTTCGAAAACAGGTAGCGACGCGCTATGTAGAAAGGAAAATTCATTTCTTCAGCAGTTCGTCGATGCGATCGATGTAGTCCAGCGAGTCGTCGATGAAGAAGCGCAGCTCCGGGATGACGCGCACCTGGTTGCGGATGCGCGTGCCCAGTTCGTAGCGTATGGTCTTCATGTTGGCATTCACGTTGTTGATGATTTCCTCGCCACGTTCGCTAGGAAACACGCTCAGGTAGGCCGTGCAGATGCTCAGGTCAGGACTCACTTTTGCGCGAGTCACCGAAACCATCACACCATGCATTGCCCGCGTCTGCTCCTGGAAAATCTGTGCCAGTTCTTTCTGCAGCAATCGAGCTATTTTGTTCTGTCTTGTTTCTTGCATTCTTACTTTTTAAATTCTATTCTTTAGGGTAATTAGGGTCTTTAGGGTCTTTAGGGTCTTTAGGGTAAGACCTCAACGTCTCAACCTCTCCGCTCGACCCGCAGGGGCGCTTTCGTAGCGAAGCGGAGAAAGAACCTCTAAACTTCTTAGTTATTATACTCCTGCCAGCTCTTCACGGGGATGTCCTCGAGACGGAGATTGCAGAAGGCACGCACGAAGGCTTTCGCCAGACGCACATTGGTCATCAGCGGGATGTTATGATCGATGGCGGCACGGCGAATGCGATAGCCATTGGTGAGCTCGCGCTTCGAGTGGTTCTTCGGAACGTTCACGATGAGATCAATCTCGTGGTTCGCAATGAGGTCCATCACCTGTACGGGAGCCTCGGGGCTGACTTCCTCATCGGGCCAGGCCACAGCAATTGCCTTCACATTGTTATCGTTCAGATAGCGGGCGGTGCCACGTGTGGCATACACCTTGAAGCCTTTCTCCACGAGCATCTGGGCACCTTCCAGCATGTCCACCTTGCCCTTGGCGCCACCTGAGGAGATGAGCACAGCCTTCTCGGGCAGGCGGTAGCCAGTGGCGATGAGTGCGTTGAGCAGTGCCTCGTCGAGCGAGTCGCCCAAGCAGCCTACCTCACCCGTCGACGACATGTCAACACCCAGCACCGGGTCGGCATTCTGCAGACGTGCGAACGAGAACTGCGAAGCCTTCACGCCGATGCGGTCGATGTCGAACTCGTTCTTGTCGGGACGCGAGTAGGGCACGCCGAGCATGATCTTCGTGGCGGTCTCGATGAAGTTGCGCTTCAGAATCTTCGACACAAACGGGAACGAACGCGATGCGCGGAGGTTACACTCTATGACCTTCACCTCGCGGTTCTTAGCCAGATACTGAATGTTGAACGGTCCGCAGATGTTCAGCTCCTTTGCAATCTTGCGCGAAATCTTCTTAATCTGGCGTACGGTGGAGAAGTAGATGTGCTGTGCAGGGAAGATCATCGTGGCGTCGCCAGAGTGCACACCGGCATACTCCACATGCTCGGAGATGGCGTACTCGATGATTTCGCCCTTGTCGGCAACAGCGTCGAACTCAATCTCCTTCGTGTCCTGCATGAACTGCGAGACCACGACGGGATAGTCTTTCGACACTTCCGTAGCCATATCGAGGAAGCGATGCAGCTCCTCGTCGTCGTAGCACACGTTCATGGCAGCACCACTGAGCACATAGCTGGGGCGTACCAAGACGGGATAGCCCACCTCGCTGACGAATTCCTTGATGTCGTCGAACGAAGTCAGCGCACGCCAGCGCGGCTGGTCGATGCCCAGCTTGTCGAGCATGGCCGAGAACTTATCGCGGTTTTCGGCGCGGTCGATGTCGACGGGGCTCGTGCCAAGTACAGGCACGTGCTGGCGATAGAGCTTCATAGCGAGGTTGTTCGGAATCTGTCCACCTACGGAAACGATGACACCGCGCGGCTGTTCGATATCGATGACGTCGAGCACGCGCTCCAGCGACAACTCATCGAAGTAGAGGCGGTCGCACATATCATAGTCGGTCGACACGGTCTCGGGGTTGTAGTTGATCATCACGCTCTGATAACCCTGACGGCGAGCGGTCTCGATGGCGTTCACCGAGCACCAGTCGAACTCCACGCTCGAACCGATGCGGTAGGCACCCGAGCCCAGCACCACGATGGATGGTGCCACGTGGGGCACGTTCTTCAGGCGTGTGTTGTCATCCTTCGTATAAGTGAAGTAGAGGTAGTTGGTCTCCTGCTCGGAAGCAACGGTGTCGATGCGGCGCACCTGCGGCAGGATGCCACGCTGCTTGCGCTCGCGACGCACCTCCAAGTTCTCTTTCTCCATGTTTCCACTGGTGGGCTTCAACACGAAGCGGGCAATCTGGAAGTCGCTGAAGCCGGCCTGCTTCACCTCGGTGAGGAACTCATCGGTGAGCTCGTCGAGCGAGTTCAGCTTCTGCAGCTCGTGCTTCAGGTCGACGATGTGCTTCAGGCGTGTGAGGAACCACTTGTCGATCTTCGTCAGTTCTTCGATGCGGTCGATGGTATAGCCTTCCTCCAGAGCCTGGGCGATGGCGAAGATGCGCAGGTCGGTGGGATTCTGCAGGGCATCGTCAAGGTTGTCGAAGCGTGTGTGGTCGTTGCCCACGAAGCCGTGCATGCCCTGACCAATCATGCGCAGACCCTTCTGAATCATCTCCTCGAATGTGCGGCCGATGGACATGATCTCACCCACCGACTTCATCGACGAGCCTATCTGACGGCTCACGCCGGCAAACTTCGTCAGGTCCCAGCGAGGAATCTTACAAATCATGTAGTCGAGGCTCGGAGCCACATAGGCCGATTGAGGTGTTCCCATCTTACCAATCTGGTCGAGTGTATAGCCCAGCGCAATCTTTGCTGCTACAAAGGCAAGCGGATAACCTGTGGCCTTCGATGCCAGCGCACTCGAACGCGACAGACGGGCATTGATTTCGATGATGCGATAGTCGTTGGTTTCGGCATTGAAAGCAAACTGGATGTTGCACTCGCCAACGATGTTCAGGTGCTTCACGCAGCTGATGGTGATGTCCTGCAGCATCTTCACCTGCTCATCGGTGAGCGAACAGGTGGGAGCCACGACGATAGACTCACCCGTGTGGATGCCCAGCGGGTCGAAGTTTTCCATCGAGGCAACGGTGAAGCAGTGGTCGTTCTTGTCGCGGATGCACTCGAACTCAATCTCCTTCCAACCCTTCAGCGACTCCTCAACAAGAATCTGCGGGGCAAACGTGAAGGCGCTCTCTGCCAATTCGCGGAAAGCCTTCTCATCAGGACAGATGCCGGAGCCCAGACCTCCCAGCGCATAGGCCGAGCGAATCATAATGGGGAACCCAATCTCGTTGGCTGCCTTCAAAGCGTCGTCCATCGACTCTACAGCGTGGCTCACAGGTGTCTTCAGACCAGCCTCGTCGAGTCGGCGCACGAAACGGTCGCGGTCCTCAGTGTCCATGATGGCCTCTACGCTTGTGCCCAGCACTTCTACGCCATATTCCTTCAGCACGCCCGTCTGATAGAGCTCGGTGCCGCAGTTCAGCGCCGTCTGGCCGCCAAAGGCCAAGAGGATGCCGTCGGGGCGCTCCTTCTTGATGATCTCCGTCACGAAGTGAGTCGTCACGGGCTGGAAATACACTTTGTCGGCAATGCCTTCCGACGTTTGGATGGTGGCAATGTTCGGGTTCACGAGAACACTCTGGATGCCCTCTTCACGCAAAGCCTTCAAGGCCTGCGAACCCGAGTAGTCGAATTCACCTGCCTGTCCAATCTTCAAAGCACCGCTGCCCAGCACCAGTACCTTGGAAAGTTTCTTGTTCATCATCTAGTAATTTGTTTGTTATCGCTTCCAGGGTGCAAAGTTACGAAAATTTCGCGTAAGTGAGTAAAAAGAAAGCTATTTCTTTTTCGAGCGAGAGAAATTTATTCAAAAGTTGAGTGCAAAACAAAGAAACTCTTTTCTTTTTTTTGTTTTCAAATGAAAAAAGTTCAGGCGAAAGGAAAAGTCACTTGGTATCGTCTCGAGCATCAAATTGGTTTCGTATAGCAAACATCGTCAACTGATATCATAAATAAGCAACAACAACAGTCAACTGAGATTAACAATAAGTATTAACCAAAGTCAATCGAAAATACAAATAAGACTCGAAGTACTCAACTAAAATCGTTAAAGTACACTTTATTGATTGTAAAAAGATAGTGCCAGAAAATGTGCGGCATGCTGGCACAACTTGTGCAGCAATGCTGCATAACTTCGGCAGTAATGCTTTCTGAGAGCAAAAGCAATGCAGTTGGGTTCTGAAAGCAATGCAGTTGGGCTCTGAAAGCAATGCAGTTGGGTTCTGAAAGCAATGCAGTTGGGCTCTGAAAGCAATGCAGTTGGCTTCTGAAAGCAATGCAGTTGGCTTCTGAGAGCAATGCAGTTGGTGTGTGAAAGCTATACAGTTGGTTTTTAAACGTCACAACGCAGCATTAAAAAACCGCGACAGGCGATTGTGGCCTGTCGCGGATTATGTAGGTTTGTTTGATGTTGCTCTTTTCTTTAACAGCTATAGCGTCATCACGTAGTCGATGACCTGCAGCATGCCTTCGGCCGTGAGCGTGTCGATATCGTTGTCGCGCACGTACTGCTTGATTTCATTCTTCTTCGTGGGGAAGGCCTTCAGCACGCTCTTCATGCCCTTCACGCCGTACTCGCGGCCGTCCTTCGTGAAGTAGTAGGTGCTTTGGTTCTTGGTCCTCCAGACGTCGAGATTGCTGCCGTTTCCGTCATACTGATTTACTCCGAAAGACCCATTGTACATTCCTCCCGTGTTGCCTGCTATCTCGCCCATGCCAAACTGGTCGGTGAGTTGCACTTTGCGGGAAGGAACCTGCGACGTGCCATAGGCACCGACGTAGCCCTCATGAACTTTTGTGATGTGCCATCCTATGAGCAATCGGCCACGGCCTTCGCGATCGACTACCTCGCAGAACTGCTTGTCCTTATATATCCAGCGGCTGCCGCCCATGTAGAGCGTGTCGATGGTTTCAGGAGCGAGCAGTTCCATGAGCTGTTCGCCCTGCATGAACATCACCTTTCGGTTGGCGACGTCGTAGTTGGCATTGGTCACGTTCTTGGCTCCGTTCTTATAGAGAATGGTCGTCTTCTGGAAGTCGGCGAAGAAATAAATGCGCTTCTCCTGCGCCATGGCGGTGGCACAAACGGCAAGCAGGATGACGATGAGGTATTTACGCATAGTGAATAACAGATAAAATGGTTTGACGGTGCAAAGTTACAATTTTTCTCTTATATATGAATAAGAGTCGGTTTTTATTTAACTATATTTATTTCTGTATTTGCCTTTCTTAAACGAATAATGGCGGGCAACACGCTTGGTGCTGACCGCCATTGATATTGGTTTGAGCCTGTTAGACTAAATTACTTACCAGAACCCCACTGCGGAGCATTCTTGTCTTGCCATACACGCTCAACATTCAGAGGTGCATTACCAGAATTGAACTGGTTGCCCTGACTGTTGGTGCCGAGGGTCTTGAAGCCCTGTGCTTCGTAAGCGGCCTTCTTGATGTCATACATGATATCGGTCACAAGCGGCTCGTTGATCACGAAACGGCGAGGAATAGCCGACAGCTCGACATTCGGGAACTTTACGAACGGCAGCAGGCTAGAGCCAACCTTCGGGTAACCCGAACGACGGGCAGTCACAAACTGGTCGTCGCACTGTTCGCTGAAGTGGATGAGTTGCTGCAGGTAGACCTTCTCGAGCTTCTCGGCGGTGCTGCCGCTGAGCTTCACGTTGTCGGTAGCCAGCATGGCGTCGATCTCGCCGTCGACGAGGTCGATAGGCTTTTCGTTCTCATCGTAGTTGTAGGTAGTGCCGTAGTACGGAATCTTGTTGTCGCGAGCCAGCGCGTTGAATTCCTCAACCGAAGCGCGCACGCCAGCCTCGTACCAAGCCTCGGCAGTCTTGCCACCAATCGATCCGCCCTTCAGCAGAGCAAACTCAGCCATGTAAAGGTTCACCTCACCGGCACCGAGATACATCTGGTAGAGAGGATTGTCGTCGGTGTCCTGGATGACGTGCATGTCGATCGATCCATCATCCTTCTTGGTCATAGCCGTAGGAACCTGGAAGTCGATGCGGCCACGGCGCATCTCGTTGCTGTAAGAACTCCAAGGATTGTAAGAGCGCTGGTTGTCGCCCATTTCAATCTGATAGCGGATGCCGGGGTTCCAATACTCTTCGAAGTCCTCGTCAGAGAGCTTGCCAGCATCATGCTCGGTCTTCGGCGAGTACTGTACGGGCAGTGCAGTGTAGCGAACCCAAGGCTCACCCATGCCGCCCCACTCTTTGAAGTTGCCATTCTCGTCGAGCACGACATTCTCTTTCACGCAGCGAGGCAGTTTGTCCCACTTGTCGTTGTCGATGAAGCTCTGCACAACCTTCGAGTTGAACGAGTTCTTCGTGTAGATGAAGCGGATGCGCGGGTCCTTGCTGCCGAGCATGAACTTGAATACGTTCTCTGTACCGTAGATGGTACTCAGACCATTGCCTGTGCCATAGACGTAGTCAGCATTGCCCGAAGCATAGTCGGTAGCCTTGGCAAAGCGGAAGTCATCGTCGATGTTGGTAATAAGACCTGCGGAGTTGCTGGCAGCCTCTTCGGCAATGGCGAGAGCCTTCTGCGGATCGTTGTTGTAGAGGCGAACGGCAATCTTCAGCTTCAGCGAGTTGGCCAACTTAGCCCACTTCGACCAGTCGCAGCCGTAAGCAGCATCCTGACGGGTAACGCCCGACAGACCTTCAGCTTTCAGCATCGTGATGTAGTCGTTGAGCTCGGTGATCCACAGGCTGTAGAGTTCCTCTACCGTGTCATACTTTGGAGTCAGTATGCCCTGATCATCATAGTGACAAGCCTCGACATAGGGTATTGAGCCATACATATCGGTATCGAAGATGCCGAGGTAGATGGTCATGATGCCTGTGGCTGCGAGATAGCCGTTGTTTTCGACCTCACCCGTCTCATTGATGTAGTTCTGAATGCGGTTACGATACTTCATGGTGTTAATATACTGGCTACCTTGTCCGCCCGATTCTTGCATGCCGGTATAGTCATTGTCGAATCCTCCACCAGGCATGCCCATCTGGTCCCAACGGGTAAAGTACTGTACATTGTAGTACCAAATCAGATAGTCCGTGGGCTGGAATGCATTGATAGCAGCCGTCATCAGACCTTCAGGCAGGGTCTTCGTTACGTTGGCAGGATCCTGATTCAACTCTTGGTAGTCATCAGCGCAACTGATGTTCAGAGTGAGTGCGGCCGCCATTGCTCCTGCAATGAATAATTTATTGAGTTTCATATTCTTTCTTTATTTTAGTTGATAAGATAAGAGTTGAAAAAAGATTAGAATGTAGCTTTCACCGTGAAGTGGAAACTGGTCGTCACGCCAGAGAACTGGCGGATACGGAATTCAGCAGCGGTAGTACCGGCAACAGCCTCAGGATTCTCATGGTTAGGCATCGTGTTCAGCAGGTAACCCAGATTATGGGCAGATGCTGTGAGGCTAAGGTTGCGGCAACCAATCTTATTTGCAATGTTCTTGTCGAACTGATAACTCAGCGAAAGGTCACGGAAAGCAATATAGTTCAGAGTCTTGAACCAAGTATCCTCAAGCACGAAACGGCTCCACATTTGATGAATGTACATCCATCCACCAGCGTGAACGTATTCAGCCTTTCCTTTGCTTATAAGTTCTGCCCATGTTTCACCACTTTCATACTGGCCTTGGCCTACAGTATACATAGAGCCATCAGGCTGTACGATTTGTGTTCCGGTTGTAAGAATACCATTGGGAATCACACCGTCATTATATTCGAAGCCGTCGAACCCAGATGTGTAGTTAATACCACCATGGCCTTCGCGACCTTCAAGTGAAGTGCCTGTATAACCATAAGCATAACCATAGTGCGAACCGTAAGAAGCAACCTTACCACCAAAGCGGCCGTCGAAGCTGGCGCTCAGCGTCCAGTTCTTCCAGCGGAGCGTGGTGTTGATGCTGCCGAGGAAGTCAGGAACAGAATTACCTACTTCCTGAACTTTTCCTGCACGCTTGATGTGCGGGGCAAGATAGCCACCATTATAATAATAAGTGTCAAGTACAGGTAATCCTGAAACTTCATCAATCAACGGAGCTGCGTCAGACATCAGCATACCATAAGTGCCACCAACCTTAGCGACAGAGCCGATACGGTAGTTACCGTAGTCAGGAGAACCTTGCAGGGTGATGTAGTCGGCGCAAAGGTCGGAGAGTTCAACAATCTTAGAATTGTTCTTTGTCCAGGTGAAGTTCAGATCCCACTGCCAGTCCTTGGTGAGGACGGGAGTCGTGTTCAAAGCAAGCTCGAAACCGGCGTTCTGAATGTTACCTGCATTGATCAGGGCGCTGCTGTAGCCTGATGCCGAAGGAATCGACACGGTCATGATCTGGTCGACGGTGTTCTCCTTATAGTAGGTGAAGTCGAGACCGATGCGGTTGTTCAGGAAGCGGATGTCGGTACCAACCTCCCACGATCTCTTGCGCTCAGGCTTCAGATCCTGGCTGTAGGTAGTGCTCGATACGGTTGTTGAGAAGGGCTTCCCATAGTTGTTGGTATAGCTCTCCAGGCCGTAAGCCGAGTTGATGTAGTAAGGACGTGTGTCGTTACCTACCTCAGCATAAGATGCACGAACCTTCCAGAAACTGAGCCACTCGGGCAACTTCTCACGGAAAGTATTGGTAATCAGCCACGAAGCACTTACAGAAGGATAGAAATAGCTGTAGGTTCCATGTCCATCAGCATAGACAAGCGACGACGACCAGTCGTTACGACCCGTGATATCGAGGAACACCTGATCTTTCCAACTGAATCCCACCTGAGCTGCCAGCGACTGGATAGTCTTTGTGTTCGACACGGTAGCAGAAGCATTATAGCCTTCTGAACCATTGTTCAGGAAGAATTGGTTAGGAACGATGAAGTCACCCTTAGTATTTGCGCTGTTGTATGCACGGTAGCTATTGAAGATTTCGTAGCGCAGGAAGCCGTTCACACGCCAATCCTCATTAATTTGATAGTCGGCCATGAGGTTGGTGTTGAAATTGATTTGCTCGTCGCGCTGCTGCGAGATTCCATAGTAACCACCCTGGTTGTAGTATCCTGCACCAGGCTGCTTGGACTGTGCCTCTACGAAGTAGTAGTTGTAGTTTCCTTCTGTCACCCACTTCAGCCAAGGAGTAAGGTCCCACGTCAATTTCAGGTCAGGACGTACAACAGTCTCTTTCTGGAAGTACTCATTCTCCCAAATGTTCCACCAGATATTTCGTCCAATGACGTAGCCATACTCATCGCCATAACTGGTCTGGGCAAGACCTCCGTGTGAACCTTTGTACTTGTCGCGGTAGTACTTGGCATCATACATACGATCCCAACCTACATCACCGCAACCAATGAAGTTGGCACCAATGTTTGGCTGAGCATTACGCGGCTTCGAATTGGTGAATGTCATGCTTGCTTCAAGTTCCACGTTCTTCGTAATTTTGTGGCTACCCTTGAACATCACGTTCAGACGACGGAAATCGTTGTTGGGCAACGTACCATTGTTGTATCGATACGAAACAGAGGTATAGAACGACGAACGATCGTTACCACCAGAAATACTTACATTGGTGTTGCTGGAGAAACCTGTGTCATAAGCATCCTTGAAATTGTTCTTATAGGCACCCGGTGTGTACAGTTTTCCGTCGTACATCTCCATGAGACCGTCCTTTGCATTCTGACGAATGAACTCAAAAGAGGGACCGAAAGCAGTGCCCATCTCGCCATAATTGCTCAGCACCTTATAGGAAGGATAGCCATCGCTATTAAGCCAGTAGAGGTCGTTCTGAAAGAATCCACCCTTGGGGTTCGATGCATAGAAGAAACTCTCAGCAAACTCGTTCTGCAAATCAGGCTGTGATGTGACTTTGTCAAAACCGAAGGTCTGGGTGAAGTCGATACCGATTCCCTTCTTACCCTTACCACTCTTAGTGGTGATGACCACGGCACCATTCAGGCCGCGCGAACCGTACAGGGCAGTAGCGGCAGCACCTTTCAGCACTGATACAGTCTCGAAGTCGTCAGGGTTGAGGTTCTTCAGAGCGTTACCGTAGTTTTGAGCACCCGATGCCCAGTCAGCGTCGTTCTCCACGATATCGTTGGCAAGAATCACACCATCGACAACGTAGATAGGCTGGTTGTTCTTGTTCAGCGTGGAAGCACCACGGATCAAGATTTTCGAGGCACCGAACATACCACCGTCAGATGAGGTCACTTCGACACCGGCCACCTTACCCTGCAGAGCCTGCACGGGGTTGATGAGGTTGGCATCGAGTTCTTCTCCTTTCAACTCTGTCATGGCATAACCCAGTGCCTTAGCTTCACGCTTCATACCAAGAGCCGTCACAACGACTTCGCTCAGACCTGTAGCGTCTTCAGAGAGTACGAAGTTCATGTTGCCAGAAGCTCGCATGGTTTGTGGAGCAAAGCCGATGTAGCTCACCTCAATCTGGCTGTTAGCCGGGGCCTTGAAGGAGAACTCACCGTTAGCATTCGTCACGGTACCCACCTTGGTTCCTGCGGCTTTCACCGTGGCACCAATGACGGGCTCGCCGTTCTGGTCTACAACAGAGCCTCGCACGGTAATGTCTTGTGCATAGACTCCCACGCTAAAGAGCATGAAAAGCATTGTCCAGAGAGCTCTACGCAAGAGCCCTTTTGCGTTTTTTTCCTTTTCCATTGCTTTTTAATTTAAGGATTGTTAATATAAATAGGTTAGTTAAAAAAGATTTTGTTGTCGCTTTTTTTTCACTGTCTCGGTATTCGCAAATGCTTGCAAAACGCCCTAAACAGGCCGTAAAATTAGGAAATTTTTTATAAAAAAACAACTTTTTATTAAGCATTTTTCGTTCGCTAAACATTTTTTAACACGATAGAGGCGAAAAAACCAATTAAAAAGTTTGTCGTGCTGAAAATTATTCGTATCTTTGCAACATGGGGAGAAGCCCCTTTTCCCTAAAGTCAACAAAAATGCGGCCTGATAGGGGCATGCAGGCTGTGATAGGAGGTATGATTATGAAGAGTGTGAGAAGGAAAGAAGAGGATTATTTCTTCGAGTACGACAATGTGTACAACATGGAGCCAGACGAGCTCCGCGTAGAGTCAGCATCCGATACTTCTGTTTGGTATAGCTGACAAGTTGATTACCCCGAAAAGATAAGCAGGAGCACGATTGAAGTTGTGCTCCTGCTATTTTTTTGCATCGGGAAACTATCTACAATTACCCTCAAGCGTTTTTTTCAAGAATTAGAGAATTAGAGAAAGGTTTCATGAGTAGGAATCATTAAGTGTTCTCATCGCTTGCGATGAATAATCTTGTTCATTCTGATAGTGCAAAATAAGACCTCAGATTCTCTAATTCTCTTCTATGTTGCTTTTCAAATAATTGGAAAATATTTATTGTTTATTAACTATTAATTATCAATCACTTAGCGTGAAGTCCATTAGTATGATGACTTTTGAAGAAGATATAGCCATCAGCC
>Ga0256404_1000293_pt1 | contig 129657 bp, 99 predicted proteins | sample RumenRJG_01DNA_FD_185990 | JGI IMG/M metagenome (GOLD analysis project Ga0256404, IMG submission 185990) | Bovine rumen microbial communities from Lethbridge, Alberta, Canada - RJG_01 | ecosystem: Host-associated > Mammals > Digestive system > Stomach > Rumen | place: Canada: Alberta... | reverse complement strand
ATCGTGGGGTAAGGGGATGTTGGCTACATATTGATGTTGTGCTGTTGCTTTTTACTGAAAGCTACTACTAACGACTCATAAATCTACCCTTAATCGTGTATTGGATGATAGTTGCGGATTTTAGGAAAACGTATAAAAGATTTTGTCATGTTGCAAGAAAACTGTATCTTTGCCATTAGATTATTAATTACTTTTTATATATTCAACTGCTTATGCTGAAGAATAATTCTCTTTTTTATTTGGTAATGGCTATCCTGCTCTTTATGGTGATACCTGCCAGGAGTGCCATCTACATTAATGTGGGCGAGACTTACACCTGCGATTTGGGGTATGTGTCGCACTTTAAGGAATGTGTATGGACTACAACCGATTACTCGGCCATCGATTTCGTAGGCACCCCATCCCGGTATGACACAAGCGTTACTGTACAGTGCTTGTCTAAACCGACGTATGCCACTCCTGTCACTATCCATTGCCAGTACTACTATTACGATCTTGATCCTGTAAGCGGTCGATATTGGTCGTCAGACAACACAAACGTTGCTACGGTTAGTAGCAACGGAACAGTTACGGCCGTTAACTCTGGAACTGCCCGTGTTACCGTTCGAACGGACAATGGCTGCACAGATTTTTGTGTGGTCAATGTGCCGCCACTGCCCCAGTCTATATCTTTACCTGCCGAGATAACACTCAATCTGCGCAAGCAGTATCAGCTGTCCTGCGATTTCTATCCCTCAAACGCTGTCGCATCTGTTTCATGGCAGAGCAGCGATGCGAGTGTGGCAGCGGTGACTCAAGCCGGTTTGGTCACTGCTCGTGGCGTTGGGCAAGCGAGGATTGAGGCGGTGACTTCCAACGGCCTCTCGGCTTCGTGCTCGGTCATCGTGCCAATGCCCGACTACCAGTTGGTAGTGTGGACCAGGGATGGGAGCCGTGCTGAGTTTGCTTTTGCCGACAAGCCCCAGGTAACGATTGAAGGCGACAAGTTTGTTGTTGCCACACAAAGCACTAACATGGAATTCCTGGCTGTCGACATCTTGCGCTTTACGCTGGAGGACGCTGCAGAGGTGCCAGAAAACCCGTCGCAAGTAGACCTGCAACGCATAAGCCAAGTGGACTGGAAACTCTCAGACGGACAGTTGCGCTTGTCGGGCTGCAGACCCGGTAGCATAGTAAGTCTTTTCTCGGCCAGCGGCCAGATGCTGTATCAGTGGCGCACTGATGACGAAGGTTCGCTCGTGGTCGACTTTTCTGGCCATGTTCAGGGCATCTACATTGTTAAGACAGAGACCATATCGTTCAAGATAATCAAAAAATGAAAACAAATATGATGAAAAAACTTCTTTTCCTTTCCGTTGCCATGCTCATGGGCACAGTAAATCTTGTAGCGCAGGGCATCGTAGTCAACAAAACCGATGGTACGCAGGTCTATTTCCCTGCAGAACAGGTAAGCAGTATCATTACCTATGGCTATGGTGAAGGACCGCAGCCCAGTGAGGGTAACACTCAGATTTTTATGGCCAACGGTGTAGAGTTTAAGATGGTGAAGGTAGAGGGCGGCACCTTCCAGATGGGAAGCAACGACAGTGATGCCTACAGTAACGAGAAACCTGTGCATGAGGTGCGATTGACTTCCTACAGCATTGGTCAGACTGAGGTGACGCAGGAGTTGTGGGAAGCCGTCATGGGCACCAACCCTTCAAGTATTAAGGGCTTGAAGCGCCCAGTAGTAAAAGTGTCGTGGAATGACTGCCAATCATTTCTCACAAAGCTGAATCAGCTCACAGGACAGCAGTTCCGGCTGCCTACCGAGGCCGAATGGGAGTTCGCCGCGCGGGGAGGCAATAATAGTCAGGGTTATAAGTATGCAGGGTCGAATACCATTGACGATGTGGCTTGGTACACATCTAACAGTTCGAGTTCTACCCACGATGTAGCCACCAAGCAGCCCAATGAGTTAGGCGTCTATGATATGAGCGGTAATGTATGGGAGTGGTGTCAGGACTGGTATAGTAGTAGTTATTATTCATCATCAATCATTAACAACCCCACAGGTCCCACATCGGGCTCTTACCGCGTGTCCCGTGGTGGTAGCTGGTACAGCACGGCCAGGAACTGTCGTGTGGCTAATCGCCTCAACGCCGCGCCTTCGAACGCGAGCATCGAACTTGGCCTGCGCCTTGCCCTTTAGTTCTTCCAAAAAGAAAAAGTAATACAAATGACATTTTATGGGGCTTGCCCAAAAAGCGGCCCCAAAAGGCCGCAAAAGGGGCAAGCACCATAAAATGTCGAAAAAAACTAGATAAACAATGCAACTAAAAACATTCATGCTGCCCTCGCACGGCGATGCCTTGTCAGAGGAAGGTCTGAACCGCTTCTTGCGAAGCCATCGCATACTTCAGGTGGAACGGCACTTTTGTGCCGAGGGTGGTGAAGTACATCCTGGACTGCTGCAAGACTAAGAACACACCTGCCGACATCCAGCAGATGATTAAACAAAGCATGTTCAAGTAAAGTTAGTAAATAATACCCGGGCAGATTCTGGAGACCGCAGTGATGCGCTCTCCAGAATCTGCCCGTTATGACGGTTTGCGATAATCTTCATGCGCCTTTTTTGTCCACTTGTTGTACAGATATCGTCAACTCGCGTTAATTACTAATAACGCAGGAAGGATTACTAAGAATGAACGTTAAAGATTCGGACTTTAGCGTTCATTTTCTTTTACTAAGCTTTTAGTTTTCTAAGCTTTTAGTAATTTTGCCGTTGAGAATAAATAATACTTTGTATGAAGCAACAAACATTGACCAAAAGCGAGATGCAGGTGATGAACATCCTGTGGGACATGCAGCGGGGAGCATGTGTCGCCGACATCCAGAAACAATACCCGGAGCCGCAGCCGGCCTATACCACCATTGCCACGTTCTTGAAGATTCTGGAGCAGAAGGGATTCGTGGAACGACGGAAGGGCAATACGGGGAAACTGCATTTTTATTCACCGCTGATGACACGCGAACGTTATCGCCGATTAGTGATGGACGATGTAAAACATACCTTCTTCGGCGGGTCGGTGAAGTCGCTCGTCTCGTTCTTTGCCGAGGAGGACGAACTGACGCAGGAGGACATCAACGAGATTCTGACTATCCTGCAGAACCGGGGAAAGAAATGACCACAAACTACACGGATTAAGAACAATGTTAACAGACTTAATATACTACGATTTGAAGGTGGCGGCGCTGATTGCCGTGTTCTACCTCTTTTATATGCTGCTGTTGGCACGCGAGACCACGCACACACTGAACCGCGCCGTGTTGTTGTCAGCCATTGCCCTTTCGACAGTTTTGCCCTTGTGTATTATCACGTTTCACCGCACAGTGGTCGTGGAAAACGGAATACAGACAGTGTTCAACGGTTCTGCCGTCGAAGATGCAACCGCCCTTCCTTTCGTCAAGGCGATGGAACAGGGCTTTGACTGGTCGCTTCCATTGTCAGTCGTGCTTCTTGTCGGCATCCTCATCCGCCTACTATATGTGGCTCGTGGCTTTTGGAAACTGAACAGGCTGATACGAAGTGGTGAACGGCACACACTGTCCACTGGTACTCGTGTCTGCGTGCTCGATGCCCCTGTCGCTCCTTTCTCGTGGATGCAAACCGTCGTACTGTCACGTTCCGACTGGAGCGCGGGCGTCTCCGTCCGCAAGAATGGGAGCGCGGGCGCCCTCGCCCGCAAAGACCCCCAAATGCGGGCGGGGTCGCCCGCGCTCCCGCCCATCCTGGCCCACGAAGAGGCGCATGTGCGCCATCGTCATAGCTACGACGTGGTTGTCGTAGAAGTGCTCACGGCTCTGCAATGGTTCAACCCCGTGGTGTGGTTCCTGCGCCAGGAACTGCGCACCCTCCACGAGTATGAGGCCGACGCATCCGTCCTCTCACGCGGCTTCGATGAAAGCCAGTACATCCACCTTCTGATGCAGAAAGCGACGGGCATTCAGGCCTGTGCTCTCGCCAACGGCATCAACACCCACCGAACGAAAAAACGAATCCTTATGATGCTCAAACCAAAATCAAACCGAAAAGTATGGCTCAAAGCCCTCTACGTCGTGCCCGTCACCCTCGTCTCACTGGCCCTGACGGCCAAGACGGTCGTGGACTACAAGACCGCCACGCCAGAGGACAACCTCGTAACCGAAGAACTAATCCAGTACAACTCAAAGATGAGCGACGCCGAGTTTGTCAACTACGTGAAGAAGCAACAGGCAGCGGGCTTGAAACAGAGTGACCTCGTACAGTCAATGCTGAATGAGGGTAACGGCATCAGCCGCGCCCGCATCCTCCACCTTAACGGCGTGTATGGCAGCGAGAAAGGCAACTTGTTTATCGTTGACGGCAAGGAGGTCTCACGCGGGGATTTCAACGAAATAAAACCAGAAGCCATCGCCTCGGTAACGGTGATGGATGTAGGCCCCGCCAAGAAAGTCTATGGCGAGAAAGGCCGTTATGGCGCTACGATTGTAGAGACGAAACATGCTGCCACCGATGCTGCGCCAAAAGAAGAAGACCGCGTCTTCGACATTTGCGAGCAGATGCCCAGTTTCCCTGGCGGCGACGCGAAACTGATGGAGTTTATCGCACGGAACATCAAATACCCCAAAGTGGCAACTGAGAACGGCGTGCAGGGCCGTGTGATGGTGAAGTTCATCGTCGAGAAAGACGGCAGCCTGTCGAACCTAAAGGTCTTGGATAATCCTAAATCGTCTCCCCTAAATATGGTGGTCGTCACGGCCTATATGCCCGACAAGGAGCGCCAGGATGCCGAGGCCCACAACGTCGGCGTACAGGCCATCCGCGACGAGGCCCTCCGCGTGGTCAAAGCCATGCCCCGATGGACGCCCGGCAGGCAGAACGGAAAGGTCGTGCGCTGCTATTTCGTCATTCCCGTCACCTACAGACTACAGTAAAGTTAGTAAATAATACCCGGGATCAATCTGGAGGCCGCAGCGATGCGCCCTCCAGGATTTGCCCGTTAATGCTATGCGATACGTTGTCGTTCCCGATACAAAAGTTGCGTATTGCTTCTGTATGGTACAGTGGGGTGGGGTATGGGATGGGAAACTTCTGGCGTTTCATAGTTTTTAGAAAGAACATTTGGCTGTTTACTTGCTTTTTTGTAATTTTGCAACCGATTGCAGCGACATGCCGCAGTGCTTCCTGCGAATAAGAATAAAAAACAAAGAAGATAGAACGATGAAACCACTCGCAGAATTGCTCCGTCCCAACATCGCTGGCCTGGCACCTTACAGCTCGGCCCGTGACGAGTATAGCGGCCACGAGGCCCACGTGTTTCTCGATGCCAACGAGAATCCCTATAATGCGCCCTACAACCGCTATCCCGATCCTTTGCAGCGTGAACTGAAGCAAGCCATCGCCCGTGTAAAGCAGGTGCCAGCCGAATACATATTCTTGGGAAACGGCAGCGACGAGGCCATCGATCTGCCTTACCGCTGTTTCTGTCGTCCGGGCATTGACAACGTCGTGGCCATCGAACCCACCTACGGCATGTATCGTGTCTGTGCCGACATCAACGATGTGGAATACCGGCCCGTTCTGCTCGACGATGACTATCAGTTCCGTGCCGACGACCTGTTGGCAGCCTGCGACGAGCATACGAAGATCGTCTGGATTTGTTCGCCTAACAATCCTACGGGCAACAGCCTCGACCGTAACGAGATACTCAAGGTCATTGACCAGTTTCAGGGCATTGTCATCGTCGACGAGGCCTATATCGACTTCTCGCGTCAGCCGTCGTTCCGCTTTGAGCTGAAGCAGCATCCCAACCTCGTGGTGCTCCAGACCATGAGCAAGGCATGGGGGTGTGCCGCCCTGCGCCTCGGCATGGCGTTTGCCTCACCCGACATCATATCTATATATAATAAGGTGAAGTACCCCTACAACCTGAACTTGCTCACGCAGCAGCAGGCCATGAAGGCCATCTCCGACACCGTGTCGACTGACAAGTGGGTGCGCATGATCCTTGGTGAGCGTGGCCGTCTGATAGAGGCCTTTGCCCTGCTGCCCATCTGTCTGAAGGTCCATCCCACCGATGCTAACTTCTTCCTGGCTCGCGTGACTGACGCACAGGCCATCTACGACTATCTGGTAGAGCGTGGCGTCATCGTCCGTAACCGTACCCGCGTGCAGCTGTGCCATAACTGCTTGCGCGTTACCATCGGCACACGGAGTGAGAACAGTGAGCTGTTGGCTGCCTTGCGGCAGTACAATGCATGACCCATTATTGCTGTAACAGGGGCTGTTTGTGTGGCTAACAGGGGCTGTTAGCGGGTCTGACAGGGGCTGTTTGATAACGTAACAGGGGCTGGAACGCGACGTTCCAGCCCCTGTTAACTTGTTGATGAGCACCTGCTGCCCTTAGTAGTTCTCTGCCTTTACTTGGAAATATGCCTGTGGATGGTTGCAGACGGGGCACTCGTCGGGTGCCTTCTTGCCGATGACGATGTGTCCGCAGTTGCTACACTGCCAGATGACGTCACCGTCCTTGGAGAACACGCGCTCCTTGCGGATGTTGTCGAGCAGCTTGCGATAGCGCTCCTCGTGCTCCTTCTCGATGGCTGCCACGCCCTCGAACTTCTCGGCAATCTCGTCGAAGCCCTCTTCGCGGGCCTCACGGGCCATACGGGCATACATGTCGGTCCATTCGAAGTTCTCGCCACCTGCAGCAGCCTCCAAATTGTCCTCCGTGCCCTTGATGGCACCGCCCTCAAGCAGCTTGAACCACATCTTGGCATGCTCCTTCTCGTTGGCTGCCGTTTCTTCGAAGATGGCAGCTATCTGGACAAAGCCGTCCTTCTTGGCCTTCGATGCCCAGTAGCTGTACTTGTTGCGTGCCATTGACTCACCTGCAAAAGCCTCTTGCAGGTTCTTTTCTGTTTTTGTTCCTTTCAGTTCTTTCATTGTTCTGGTTTTTTGTTGTTTATAGTTAGAAATCGTTTGCAAATTTAACAATTTTCTTGCATTTTCACAAGAAAAACGACAAAAATGTGATTTTTTTATAATTTTATTTGCATGATACAAATGAAATTTATATTTTTGCACCCTAATTGTACATAGTAGGTTTTTCGCGTATGCAGGAAAGATGTTGAGGGATACATGGCAAAAAGATAGCAAACAATGTATAAAAATCACAAACTAACTGTATTAATATAACAAAAAACGAGAGAGAATTTATGGAAAAAAGACTCATTACTTTGTTGACGATGCTCCTGCTCGTAGTGGGCGGAGTGTTTTCGCAGACTAAAGTCAGTGGTACCGTAGTGTCTCAAGACGACGGGCAGCCCGTGGTGGGTGCGTCCGTGCTTGTCGTGGGTACACAGGTCGGTACAGTAACAAACGCCAGCGGCCAGTTCTCGCTAACCTGTCCTGAAGGCAAGAAGACCTTGCGCATCACTTACGTTGGTATGGAACCCATTGAGGTGAGTGCCCGTCCTAACATGCGCATCCTGTTGACCAGCGACCAGAAGGCCCTCGACGAGGTGATTGTGGTGGCTTATGGTACAGCTAAGAAGAGTGCCTTCACTGGTTCGGCTACTCAGATCAAGGCCGAAGCTATTGAAGACCATGTGACATCAAACGTGATGAATGCCCTGGCTGGTGCTACGCCTGGTGTGCAGCTCACCTCTTCTAACGGTGACCCCAACGACAATGCTCCAGCTATTCGTATCCGTGGTATCGGTTCGATGTATGCCAGCAACACACCTCTTTATATTGTAGACGGCATGCCTTACGACGGTCCTGTGAACGCCATCAACCCTAACGACGTGGAGTCGATGACGGTGCTGAAGGATGCTGCCGCCAGTGCTATTTATGGTGCACGCGGTGCCAACGGTGTTGTCATCATCACCACCAAGAAGGGCCGTAACCAGGATGCTGACATCAAACTCGATGCCAAGTGGGGTGTGAACTCGCGACTGATTCCTCAGTACGATGTTATCACCGATCCTGGTCAGTACTATGAGACGGCTTATCGCCAGCTATACAACTCGCAGATTTATAGCGGTAAGTCGGCTGCCGAGGCATACGCTTTTGCTGATGCAAACTTGTATAACCAGAACAATGGCGGTCTGGGTTATCAGGTATATACCGTGCCTGCCGGAGAGAAACTCATCGGTACCAACTTCAAGCTGAACCCCAATGCCACCTTAGGCTACAGCGACGGTGAGTACTACTATACTCCCGATGACTGGTACGACGAGGCCTTCCACAATTCGCTTCGTCAGGAGTACAACGTCAGCGTCAGCGGTGTGCAAGAACGTCTGAACTACTACGCCAGTGCCGGTTATCTGAAGGATGAGGGTATTGTGAACAACTCTGAGCTGCAGCGTTATACTGCTCGCGTGAATGCCGACTATCAGGCCAAGAAGTGGCTGAAGCTCTCTGCCAACATGGGCTTCACTCACACCATTAGTGAGTCGCCTTCGTACGACACCGACGGAAGCATGTCGTCAGGCAACATTTTCTACATCACCAACAACATGGGTCCGATCTATCCCCTCTATGTTCGCGATGCTAATGGAAACATCATGTACGAGAATGGTATGAAGCTGTATGACTCGAACCAGACCAACATGAAGCGTCCTGACGTGGTGGGTAATGCTATCCGTGACAACGAGTTGAATTCTACTACGACCTTCCGCGACCTTTTCAACGGTAAGTTCTCTGCAGTGGTTACCCCGATCGAGGGTCTCACCCTGTCGGCCAACCTCAGCGTCTATGCCGGTAACCTGCGTACCAACTACCTGGGAAGCCAGTTCGGTTCGAGCAGTGCCAGCGATGGTTATGTCAATGTCTACCATACACGCGATTTCGCCGTCACCAACCAGTATCTGGCCAACTATCGCACGAGCTTTGCCGGTGACACCCATCATTTGGAGCTGTTGGCCGGTTATGAGCAGTATCGCCATAAGTATCAGTACCTTGGCGGTACCAACGACCACCTTTACGATCCGCTCATCGGTGAGTTGAACAACGCGCTGGGTTCGGCCAACAAGCGTGCCCGCTCTTATACTAATGAATATATGACCGAGGGCTTCCTCTCGCGTCTGCAGTACGATTTCCAGGAGAAGTACTTCCTGAGTGCCTCTTTCCGTCGCGATGCTTCGTCGCGCTTCCATAAGGACCACCGCTGGGGTAACTTTGGTTCAGTAGGTCTTGCTTGGGAAATGGCCAAGGAGAACTTCATGAAGGAGATTTCATGGCTTGACATGCTGAAGGTGAAGGTGAGCTACGGTACCCAGGGTAACGACAACCTGAACTTCTACACTTCGTACTATCCCTATGCCGACCTGTTTGAGACCAGCTACAACAGTGAGTCGGGTGCATATAGCATTGTGCTGTATCACAAGGGTAATGATGACCTTACTTGGGAGTCGTCGAAGAACTTCAATGCAGGTTTCGACTTCTCTATCTTGAAGAGCCGTATCAGCGGTACGTTCGAATACTTCTATCGTAAGACCAGCGACATGCTCTATTATAAGGACACTCCTCTGTCGGCCGGTATCGTTACGGGTGTGGTACCTGTGAACATCGGTTCTGTGGCAAACAGCGGTATCGAGTTCTCGGTCAACGCAACAGTCGTCAAGACGCGCGACCTCACTTGGGACGTGAACCTGAACCTTAGCCACTACAAGAATGAAATCCTTGAGCTGGATCCCAGCGTGAGCCAGTATGGCATCAAGGGCAGCTATCGTATCTATAAGGAGGGCGGTTCGCTCTACGAGGCTTACCTGCGCAAGTTTGCCGGTGTTGATCCCGAAACGGGTAAGGGTCTGTATTATCAGGAGATTAAGTACGATGATAAGGGCAACGTGCTGGCAGCCAACGTCAATGAGTTCGACCACAGCGAAGTGGTTACTACCGACGACTTCTCGAAGGCTACCCAGTTCGAGTGCGGCTCTACACTGCCCGACCTGTTTGGTGGCTTCGGCACCACGCTGCGCTGGCGCGACTTCGACTTCTCTGCACAGCTGGCCTTCCAGTTAGGCGGTAAGATGTACGACGGTACCTATCAGCAGATGATGCACACCCAGAGCAATGTTGGTCATGCTTGGCACAAGGACATCCTGAATGCCTGGACACCCGAGAACACCGATACCGACGTTCCCCGTATGGACGGTTTGGCAAGCGGTGAGTGGGCTATCGGTCAGACGGCTGTCGACCGCTTCCTCATCAGCTCTAACTATCTGAGCCTTAACAATGTTACACTGGGCTACACGCTGCCCAAGTCTCTGCTGGGTCATGTCGGTATCTCGGCTCTCCGCGTCTATGTGTCGGGCGAGAATCTCGCTGTGCTGACCAAGCGTAAGGGTCTTGATCCCCGCTATTCGTTGGGTATCGGTGGCTATATCGGTGGTTCGGGTGCAAGCTCGACCATGTACTCTGCCCTGCGTACCATCGCTGGTGGTATCACACTGTCATTCTAAGTTGTATACATTCATTTAATAAGAGACTACGAATTATGAAACTATATAAGATTTCACTGTTTGCCGTTGCTGGCCTGATGGCTACTGCGTGCAACGATATTGACGACATAGCGCCTCAGGGACAGTATCTCTCTACTGAACAGGTGCAGGAGAGTAACTTGCTGGCTCCCTCGCGTGCTGAGGCTACTTTTGCCGGTATGTTCTCGATGATGGGACAGCCGGACTATCTGGCCGGACGCGACCGTGCCGATGACTTCGCCTTCATCATGAGTGCCATCTCGCTCGATGCTGAGGGACCTGACTTTGTGATGCCCAACTCGGGTTACAACTGGTTCAGTGTTGCCTGCGACTATGAATCGCGCAACGCCAACTACTGGAATCCCTATCTGCGCTATCTGGCTCCTTACACACAGCTGAAGATAGCCAACGACATTATCTCGTCGTTCCCCGCAGACACACAGGATTCTATTGCCATCAACAAAATGGCCCAGTGCCGTGCTATCCGTGCCTTCGACTACTTGGCTTTGGCACCCTACTTCCAGTACAACTATCAGATTGCAAAGGACAAGCCCTGCGTGCCCATCGTGACTCCGCAGACAGAGGACTTCACCCAGAATCCCCGTGCTACCGTGGAAGAGGTGTTTAAGTTCATCATGGATGACCTGAACTATGCCGTAGAGAACCTGGATTCCAACCGCACAGAGAAGACACGCATCAACCAGACCGTAGCTCTCGGCCTGCGTGCTCGTGCCAACCTGATTATGGGTAACTGGGAGGCTGCTGCCGCCGATGCCAAGAAGGCTATTGACCAGGCTGCCGCTCAGGGCATCGTGCCTGCAAGCATTGAGGACGTGTCGACACCTGCCTTCTTCGATATCGCTGAGAAGAACTGGGTATGGGGTATCGATGTGACGAAGGAGATGCTGCAGGGAGGTAACAAGCCCTACATGACTGCTGCCTCTTGGATTAGTCCTTTCTCGGCCGATGGCTATGCTGCTGCTAGTCAGTGCTATGCTATGATCAACAACCTCCTCTATGCCAAGATCTCGGCTACCGACGTGCGTAAGGGCTGGTGGGTCGACGAGAACCTGCACTCACCTCTGCTGGCTACCATCTCTTGGGGCGACGTTACGGGTGATGCCATCTCAACACTGGTTATCAAGGACTCTAAGGAGGCATTCCTTCCCTATACTAACGTGAAGTTCGGAAAGGGATCTGGTATCGGTACCGATGTGAACGACAGCGACTTCCCCCTGATGCGTGCTGAAGAGCTGTATCTCATCTGGATTGAGGGTATGGCCAAGGGTGGCAACGAAGGACAGGCCCGCACCGAACTCGAGAAGTTTGTAAAGGCTTATCGCGATCCTTCTTATACCATATCCTCTTCACGCTCCTTAGCCGATGAGATTTGGTTCCAGCGCCGTATAGAGCTCTGGGGAGAGGGCTTCTCCATGAGCGACGTGATGCGTCTGCAGAAACCTGTGGTACGTTTCCATGAGGGTAAGGAGACTAATGAGCCTGAGGCTCATAAGTTCAATATGGCCAACAATGACGGATGGCTGCTGATGCGCTTCCCGCAGACTGAAATGAATACCAATCTGGCTATTGAGGATAACATCGATGGCACGCAGCCTGTACCCGGACAGAACGGAGCACTGCGCGACGGCGTGACTGATTAATTGAATACAATAAAAGAAATATAGTTATGAAAACGATTAAATTATTTATGATTACTTGCATCGTCGCACTGGGCTTTGCTGCCTGTAGCGATGATGACGATGTGACCGTAGGCGCAAGGACTAATGCCGACAGCGTGAACGTGGTGGTGGTCACTGGCCCCAATGTGGTGTTGCCATCGACTGCAACGTCGTTCGACATTACCTTACAGCGCAACAAGGATAATGGTGCCATCTCGGTTCCCCTGTCGTTCAATACTGGTGCAGCAGGTATCTTCACCGGTCCCGCAAAGGTCGACTTTGCAAGTGGCGAGCTGGAGAAGACCATCACTGTCAATGTCAGCGAGAGCATTAAGTTGTTCCAGGACTACTTCCTTGAGGTGGTCGTCGACGAGAACTATACTAAGCAGTATGCCATCTCTACAGGAATGAGCGGTGCATCCAGGGCTTTGCTCACCATTGTGAAGGAAGACTACAAGGTGGCTAAGAAAGGTATGTACCATAGCGAGTGGCTTGAGGGCGAAGAGCCTGCTGAGCTGGAGTATTCGGAGATTCTCGACGCGTACCGCTTCAATAAGCAGACTTCTGGCGCTTTCACCTATGTGTTTACACTTGGTGAGGCAGGAGAAGACGGAACACAGCCTATCACATACGATGACAGCTTTATCACCAGTGGTAGCGCCACTTCAGAAGACTGGGCAGATTCCACCTACGGTATCATGACCATGAAGGGAAGCACGGCAGAGAGGTCGTACTATGATCCCGCAACCAAGACCTACTGGTTTGATATCAAGTTTACAGTTGCTGCCGGTTCCTTTGGTAACTACTACGACAAGTTCACAGAACAGTAATACGCAACACTGTCGTCACTGACGACATGCTTTGACAATAACAAATTAGGCGGCACCTTCAATCGAGGGTGCCGCCTAATAGTTGGTAGCCGGTATCGGTGAGGCTCATCTCCACGCGTATTTCTGTCACAAACGGCCCCTCCGTTTCAAAAAGTCTGATAAACCTTTGGCTGTTCCGATAATAATGCCTACCTTTGCAACAAATTGCTAAGTATGGAGGATTCAGATATTCGCTGGCAACAGCGTTTTGAGAATTTCAGCAAGGCTCTGGTTCTGCTAAATGAGGCTGCTGAAATTGTGTCGCGACGTGTTGACTATGGTAGTGATGTGTCAGACTTGCTCCGCGAGGGGTTGATACAGCGGTTCGAATACACGCATGAGCTTGCATGGAATGTGATGAAAGACTATGCTGCTTATCAAGGTCTTGTGGATATTAGAGGTTCTCGTGATGCTGTCAGATACGCGCTTAACGTAGGTTTGATCGACGACAGGAACTGGATGAAGACTATTGAAGACCGTAACCAGTCGTCACATCACTACGATAGTGCAACGGCAGAGTCAATCATGTCAAGAGTCATAGGTGACTATCTGCCTCTATTCAACAAATTCGAAGAAACGATGAAAGGGCTGAAACAATGATGTACGGATTAGAGGACGATGAGCTGAAACTGATGAATGACACTTTTGCAAAGACAGCCAACCTAAAGCAGGTGATACTTTATGGTTCGCGGGCAAAAGGCAACTACAGACCATTCTCCGATGTGGATATCACACTGATCGGTGACCATCTCAATGACGACGACCTTGCCGACTTGACCTTCAGGTTGTCGGAGTCATCGCTGCCATATTTCTGCGACGTGTCTCTTTTCAGCAGACTTGACAATCCTGCGCTTGTTGACCACATCAGACGTCGTGGGAAAATCATCTATACTGCTTAGTTTGCAATAAGGATTGTGCATTCCTAACGGCGGCATTACCCATCCAAGGGGCGCTGGACAGGTTGACAGCTGTTCTTCCGACAGTAAGTACTCTTAGATACTTATTTCGCCGCAGAGGCTTTGGTTCATCAGCTTGCGTACCATGTCGGGGTCGTCGTACTTTGCATTGAGAAACATCAGTTTGGTGACGGCAGCTTCGACCGTTGAGTCGCGTCCGCTGATGATGCCGGCCTCCTGTAGCTGGTAGCCGGTGTCGTAGCGGCCCATCTCTACCCGTCCTTGCAGACACTGGCTGATGTTTACCACCACCTTGCCGTGGCGATAGCCTTCCTTGAGGGCGCTGAGCAGCCACGGACTCTGGGGCGCATTACCCGAGCCGAAGGTGCGCATGACGATGCTGCGCAGGTTGGGCGTGGCGATGATATGACGAATCAAGTCTTCACGGATGCCGGGAAACAGTGAGAAGATGATGACGTTCTGGTCGAGCCTGAAGTGGGGGAGCATCGGTTCGTGGAAGTCAGGACGATGGATTAGCTCCTCGTGGTATGCGATGGTTACTCCTGCGTCGGCCAGATGCGGGTAGTTGAACGACTCGAAAGCGTTGAACTCGTCGGCACTCTGCTTCGTGGTGCGGTTGCCGCGCAACAGGTGCCCGTTGAAGTAGATGCCTACCTCTGGCACCATCGCTGTACCATCCTGATGCTTGGCAGCAGCCATCTCAATGCTGGTGATGAGGTTCTCCTTGCCGTCAGTACGCAACTGACCGATGGGCAACTGTGACCCTGTGAAGATGACAGGCTTGGTCAGGTTCTGCAACATGAACGACAGGGCAGAGGCAGTATAGGCCATTGTGTCGGTGCCATGAAGGACGACAAAACCGTCAAAGACATTATAGCGGTCGGCAATGATATGGGCCAGCTGGCACCATAGCTCTGGTGACATGTCGCTCGAGTCGATGGGCGGCTGAAACTGGTAGGTGGCAATCTCTGTCTGGAACTGCTCTAACTCTGGCACACGACTGAGCAGGTGTTCGAAGTCGAAAGGCTCCAGCGCACCCGTCTTTGGATTGCGGTTCATGCCGATGGTGCCGCCGGTATAAATGAGAAGAACTTTACTTTGCATTTCTCTGTAGGAGTATAGGAGTGTAGGAGTGTAGGAGTGCAGACAATAGTCACCTCCTTGTGAGCAGCACAACGTTCTCTACGTGAGGCGTATGGGGGAACATGTCTACGGGCTGTACTGCGACCACCTCATATTGCTCATCAAGGGTCTGTAGGTCGCGTGCCTGTGTGGCCGGGTTGCAGCTGACATAGACGATGCGCTCGGGTGCTGCCCGCAGGATAGTCTTCACCACATCGGGGTGCATGCCTGCCCGTGGCGGGTCGGTGATGATGACGTCGGGCCGTCCGTGTTCAGCAATGAAGTCGTCGTTCAGGATATCTTTCATGTCGCCGGCATAGAACAGGGTGTTATTGATGCCGTTGATCTCTGAGTTGATCTTGGCATCCTCAATGGCCTCGGGCACATACTCAATACCGATGACCTGACGTGCATAGCGTGCTACAAAGTTGGCAATGGTGCCAGTGCCGGTGTAGAGGTCGTAGACAAGAGGTTTGAGATCTGAGGTTTGAGGTTTGAGGTTTGAGAATGCGAACTCCCTTGCGACAGAGTAGAGGTGGTAGGCCTGCTCGGTGTTGGTCTGGTAAAACGACTTCGGCCCTACCTTGAATTTCAGGTCCTCCATCAGTTCGTAGATGTGGTCCTTGCCCTTAAATACCAGTATATCCTGGTCGCCAATGGTGTCGTTGCACTTCTGGTTGTCCAAGTACATGAGTGAAGTAATCTGTGGGAACTTGTCGGCAATGTGCTGCATCAAGCCAAACGCTTCCTGTTGACCTCCCGTCTCATCGTAGTGGAACTGGAAGATGACCATCCACTCGCCACTGGCGCTGTTGCGGACGATGACATCGCGGAGGAGTCCAATCTGTGCGCGCAAGTCGAAGAACGACAGACCGTTGCTGATGGCATAGTCGCGCACCTCGTTGCGTATCTGGTTGTGCAGGTCGTCCATCAGCCAGCATTTCTCTATGGGCAGGATCTTGTCGAAGGCTCCAGTGATGTGGAAACCGATAGCAGGATGATCTTTTAGTGAAGAGTTTAGAGCGTAGAGTGTAGAGTTTGCTGCCGCTGTCCCTGGAGTGCTCCCGTCCAGGGCGGTAGCGGATTCTTCATTCTTCATTCTTAATTCTTCATTCTCAAACTGCTCCTTCGTCAGATACCGCTTGTTGGCGCATCCGAAGTCCAGCTTGTTGCGGTACTCCTGCGTCTTCACCGACCCGAGTATGGGGTGGAACTCAGGCAGTTTCACCTTGCCAATCCGGTGAAGCTGGTCAAAGACCTGCTGGTGCTTGAACTTCAGCTGTTCCTCGTAGGGCAGGTTCTGCCACTTGCAGCCTCCGCAAACACCGAAATGCTGGCAGAACGGGATCGCGCGTACCTTACTATATTCTATAAAGCGTACCACTTCGCCCTCGGCAAACGAGTGTTTCTTCCGACGTATCTGTACGTCGACAATATCACCGGGCACGCAGAAAGGTACGAACACGACCAGCTCGTTCCAGTGGAACAGGCATTTTCCTTCGGCAGCTACGGCCTCGATGGTCACATTTTCAAGTATGGGTAATGGTTTTTTCTTTCTTGCCATGAGAATCTTCAATTTTTCAATTCTTCAATTCTTCAATTTTTAATAAATGCGACGTGGCATCGTACTACCTCGGTGTCGTCGGTGCGGGTGATGCGTACGCTGAAAGCATTGTCAGCAGTCTGCTCACGATAGAACGACAGACGGTCGCCGGCATGTGCTTCGGCCACGTAGGCAATCTCGATGCGGTGGATACGGTGCGTATGGTACCAGTCGATGGGCCAGAGGTCGAGCACATGCTCGATGTATTTCACTGAGTTAATGTGGCCGTTGATGTCCACATCATTATAATAGGTGTCAATTGAGTGCACCAGTTGTGCCTCGTTGGTCATCCGCACGCGTCCTCCCTTGTCGATAGGACAAGGTTTTTCGTTCTCGATCCAGTTGCGGAGCGAACCATTGTCAATGGCGAAGAGGTCGGTGGGCTGGCGTGTCTCGGTGTCGATCATGGCCCACACCGAGCGACCGTAGCCGTAGACCTGACCGTCTTTGCCAGCGACGCGGAAATTACGCTGCGTGAAGAAGCGCATTGCATTTTCGACCCATGTCTCCACATTGAACCGCGTGTACTGTTGTGGCATCTCTTCCATCTCGATGGCCAGTCGCGAGAGCACCCATGAGCGCTGTATGCTCATCAGATACTGCATGCCGAAACCTCGGTCGGTGGAGTGGTAGTCAGCAGCGTTGAGCATGTGGTTGCCCAGATGTCCCATGAACAATCGGCCGGAGAAGTCGCAGTGGAACGGCTCGGCCAGGAATTCGTATGTTCCTACTTTATCCATTATCTTCAATATATCAGTGTTTCGTAATACTCGCTGCAAAGGTACGAAATTATTTACGAAATCCTGCATCCTCAACATTAAGAAAAGCTAAACTCGAATGTAACTGTGAAGTTTTATGGAAAATTTCTGCTCGATTTTGATGCTCATTTCGGATAATTTTTGTAACTTTGCAGCCGATTCGCTTATCCAAAACGGGAAACTTTTTGGAAGGCGAAAAGAAAAAAGTTTCCCAAAACGGAAAACTTTTACATGAGAAAGGAAGAAGCAAACGATTAAGAATCAGAACTATAAAATGGAAATTAAAAACTTTACCATTACCAAACGCGACGGCTCAAAAGACCGTTTCTCGTTAGACAAAATCATGAATGCCATCGTGAAGGCATTCGAAAGTGTTGACGAACCCACCGACCTGGCTACGCTGTCGAAGATCCTTAGCCATCTGGACATGCACGACGATATCAAGGTCGAGGATATCCAGAATCAGGTCGAGGAGGCACTGATGCGTGAGGGCTTCTACAAGGTGGCCAAGTCGTTCATGCTCTATCGCCAGCAGCATACCGAGGATCGCGAGACCTTGGAGAAGATGGTGTTCCTCTCTGAGTATATGGAGAGCGTGAATGCCGCCACGGGTTCGAAGTACGATGCCAATGCCAATGTGGAACACAAGAACATTGCTACGCTCATCGGCGAGCTGCCCAAGTCGAACTTCATTCGCCTGAACCGTCGTCTGCTCACCGACCGTATTAAGAAGATGTATGGTAAGCAGTTGGCCGACGAGTATATCGACAAGCTGACGCACCACTTTATTTATAAGAACGACGAGACTTCGCTGGCCAACTATTGTGCCTCTATTACGATGTACCCGTGGCTCATCGGTGGTACGGCCTCTATCGGTGGCAACTCTACGGCACCTACCAACCTGCGCAGCTACTGCGGTGGCTTCGTCAACATGGTATTCATGGTCAGCTCGATGCTCAGTGGTGCCTGTGCCACCCCCGAGTTCCTGATGTATATGAACTACTTCATCGGCAAGGAGTACGGACTGGACTACTACCAGCGTGCCGACGAGGTGGTTGATCTCTCGCTGAAGCGCCGAACACTCGACAAGGTTATCACCGACTATTTCGAGCAGATTGTCTATTCGCTTAACCAGCCGACAGGAGCCCGTAACTACCAGGCTGTGTTCTGGAACGTGGCCTACTATGACCGCTACTACTTCGAGAGCATCTTCGGTGAGTTCTACTTCCCCGATGGCTCGAAGCCCGACTGGGAGGGACTCAGCTGGTTGCAGAAGCGCTTTATGAAGTGGTTCAACAATGAGCGTACGAAGACCTTGCTTACCTTCCCCGTAGAGACGATGGCACTGCTCGTTGACGAGAACGGTGAGTGCAAGGATAAGGAGTGGGGTGAGTTCACGGCTGAGATGTATTCCGAGGGCCACTCGTTCTTCACCTACATGAGCGATAATGCTGACTCACTCAGCTCGTGTTGTCGTCTGCGCAACGAGATTACCGACAACGGCTTCAGCTACACGCTCGGTGCCGGTGGTGTGTCGACGGGTTCTAAGTCGGTGCTCACCATTAACCTGAACCGTTGCATACAGTATGCCGTCAACCACAAACTTGACTATCTGCAGTATCTTGGTGAAGTCATCGACCTTTGTCACAAGGTGCAGCTGGCCTACAACGAGAACCTGAAGGAGTTGCAGAGCCACGGTATGCTGCCGCTGTTCGATGCTGGCTATATCAACATTAGTCGCCAGTATCTTACCATCGGTATCAACGGTCTGGTGGAGGCTGCCGAGTTCATGGGCCTGAAGATTACGCCCAACGACGACTACCTGCACTTCGTACAGGGCATTCTGGGTCTCGTTGAGAAGTACAACAGGCAGTATCGCACGAAGGACGTGATGTTCAACTGCGAGATGATTCCTGCCGAGAACGTCGGTGTGAAGCATGCCAAGTGGGATCGCGAGGACGGCTACTTCGTGCCCCGCGACTGCTATAACTCCTACTTCTATGTGGTCGAGGACGACTCGCTCTCCGTTATCGACAAGTTCAAGCTCCACGGTGCTCCCTACATCGAGCACCTGACGGGTGGCTCGGCCCTGCACATGAACCTGGAGGAGCACCTGTCGAAACAGCAGTACCTGCAGTTGCTGAAGGTGGCAGCACAGGAAGGCTGTAACTACTTCACGTTCAATATTCCCAACACCGTGTGCAACGAGTGTGGAGCCATCGACAAGCGCTACCTGCATGAGTGTCCGCACTGCCATTCGAAGAACGTGGACTATATGACCCGTATCATCGGCTACCTGAAGCGCGTATCCAACTTCTCGCAGGCACGTCAGGAGGAGGCAGCAAGGAGATATTACGCGCATGCGTAATATCTCAAATGAGGAATGAGAAATGAGGAATTCCTCATTCCTCATTTAGATTCGGAATTATGCTTAAGTACGTCAATACAGGTATTGTTTTTCAGGAGATTCCCGACGAGGTGACACTGGCAATTAACATTAGTAATTGCCCGTGTCACTGTCCGGGTTGTCACAGTCGTTATCTGTGGGAAGACGTGGGCCTTCCCTTAGATAATGACGCTATTGATGCCTTCGTCGCAAAATACGGCTCCGAGATTACCTGCATCGCCTTCATGGGGGGCGATGCAGACCCGAGGGGCGTCAACCTGTTGGCACAGTACATTCATGAGGAACACCCCGCGCTGAAGGTCGCTTGGTACAGCGGACGTATCCGTGTGCCCTCTGGCATCGTGAAGCATGACTTCGACTATATCAAGGTAGGACCCTTCATCAAGCACCTCGGACCATTAAAACAGCCCACCACCAACCAGCGGCTCTACCGTCGGAATGTGGACGGACTGTTTGTGGACATTACTTCGCGCTTTTGGAAAAAGTAGTATTTTTTTCCGTTTAGTTTATTTTACTATCCATTCAAACACACCGGCTGAATTGTCTACGGGCAATTCAACTTCCAGTCGTAATGCTTTGGTGCTTACAGGGTCGAAGTTGACTGTGCAGGCGCTTCCCTTGTCAGTAGGATAGCGGTCGGCACCGCTGACGGGCTTCCATTGTCCTTGGGCATCCTGATAGAGTATGCGCCACGATTTTGGTACGCGACAGCCACCCCAAGGACCATCGTCGTACCAGTAGACGGTGCAGCTCTGTACGGTATTTTCATTCAGGAACTCGTAGCCGAGCCACTCAGTAGAAGCCTTTTTCGGCCACCAGTGGGTGTAGGGCACAGAGCGGTCGTTCTCGTCCTTCGGTATCAGGCGGTCGTTGATGGCTGAGAGGGCAGGCAGACGGTCCATCGAGGCGCTCACCTTGCTTTCCGAAGCCAGTGTTGCGGGTTGTGACGGGTTGGTGGCTTTGAGATCCTGTGGCAGCCAGACACGCATCTTACCGCTGCCGCGATGACACCATGCATAATAGGGAATCAACGTGAGCGTCTGGTCCTTTGTTTCGAGCTTACCCTGTTTGTTAAAGTTCAAGGTCTGAGCATCGGTGGTAAGTGTCTGGATGGGGTAGGTCTTCCCGCTATTCACTTTCAACTGTTCACTTTTCACTTCGAAGACAGGCGCCTGGTTGATAAGTGCTCCCATAATGTCGAAGTTGTTCTGGCAAGCGTCTTCTGTCGAAGCCGAGCGGTCGGGGTGCTCGGCACAGTAGACCAGTGGTCCGCGCTCTATGGAAACCATGCCGCGATCGGCCTCCACCTTGTTATTTGCACGAACGGTGCGAGGCTCCATATCGAAGTGGATCTGCACCTTGTCGCCTTTCTTCCACTTGCGGTTGATGGTGTAATATCCGTCGGCAACAAAATTGCCGACCACACTGCCATTCACGGTGATGGTGTAGCTGAGGCGCTTGTTGTCGGTGTATGTGTAGAGATTGGAGGGAACGGGTTGGCCTTTGACCCATCCGGGGATGCGTATCTTCAGGTCGAACTGACCAGCACTGTTTTTGTCGACGGTCAGCAGGATGTCGCCATCCCACGGGTAGTTGGTCTGCTGGGTCAAGCTGACCTGCTTGCCGCCAACCTTCAGCGTACTCTTATTGGATAGGAAGAGATTGACGTAGACCGCAGGAGTATTGTTCCTTTCACTCCCCTTCACTCCCTTCTCACTCCCCTTCACTTCATCAGACACAGCATAGACATATCCCGGCAGCGAGGGGATGAAGCGGCAGATGTTCGATGGACAACAGGCACAGCCAAACCAAGCCTGACGTTGGTGCTGCCCCATCGATTCCAGAGGGTTGGGGTAGAAGAATCCATTGCCTTCGAGCGAGACACCGCTGATGAGGCCGTTGTAGAGGGTACGCTCCAGCACGTCGTAATATTTCGACTCGCCATGGAGCAGGAACAGACGGTAGTTCACGTACACATTGCCGATGGCAGCGCAGGTCTCACAGTAAGCGCTCATGTTGGGCAGTTCGTAATTCCTGCCGAAGGCCTCGCCGGAAGCTGTGGCACCGATGCCACCGGTGATGTACAGTTTCTTTGTGACGATGTTGTCCCAGATATTGTCGATGGCCTTGATGTAGCTCTCATCGCCAGTCAGCGCTGCCACATCGGCCATACCGGCATACATGTAGGATGCGCGGACGGCATGTCCCACGGCCTCGTCCTGGTCTACGACAGGCTTGTGGCTCTGGCTGTAGTCGTTCTTGATTTGCGTCTTTCCACGATAGTCGAGCAGGAACTTGGCAAAGTCGAGATAGCGCTTCTGACCTGTAGCCAGGTAGAGACGGGCCATAGCCATCTCAGCAATCTGGTGACCAGGAACTACACACATCTGACCAGGGTTAGGTCCGACCTCCTTGCAAGCCACGTCGGCATAGCGGCAGGCAATGTTGAGGAACTTACGCTTGCCCGTTGCCTGCCAGTAGGCCACGGCACCCTCCACCATGTGACCGAGGTTATAGAGCTCGTGCGAGAGGTCTTCTTCCTTTACCCAGCGGCGGTCGCCAGCCCAGTGGTGCGGGTCGGCGGGGTTCTGCGTGCGTGCGGTGTAGAGGTAGCCGTCGGGCTCCTGTGCCGAAGCAATGATGTCGATCACGGAGTCGCAGTAGGCCTCGAGTTTCTTGTCGGGATAGGTCTGTAGGATGTAGGCGGCGCCCTCAAGGGTCTTGTAGGGGTCGGTGTCGTCGAAGGAGTAGCCCACGCCATTGACTTTAAAGACTTTCGATGGGTCCTTCAGATGGGCGGCGGCATTGTCGAAGTTCTTGTAACGGCCCTCGCTCTCACATTTCGAGAAGGCGAGGGGGATGGTCACCTCGCGGCTGGCCTGTAACCTCTGTCCCCAGAACGTGCCGGGAGTTACTTTTACTGCGGTGAAGGGCACTGGGGTGATGGGGTAGCCCTTTTGCGCCACTGCTTGTTCACAATGCATAATGCATAATGCACAATGCAAAATAAGGAATGATAAAAGGAACTTTTTCATATTGGTTGTATTTTTATCTTATCATCTTTTAGTTTTTTAATTCTTTAATTTTTTAATTCTCTAATTTTTAATTATTTAATTCTCTAATTTTACATACGAAGCCGCCACCTGAAGCTATCTTCAGCGTGAGGGTATCGCCACTGTGGTGGGTTTCGCGGTTGAGGCGGTAGTCCTCGGCGTTGTGATTGGCATTGATGCCGTCGGTGAGGAGGGTCACGGCCCAATCGCCTTCACCGAGGAAACTGAGTGGCAGTTGTATGGTGCGGGTATCCCAGTTGGTCTGACCGCCGACATACCAGGCATCTCCCTTGCGTCGGGCGGTGACGATATATTTTCCTATCTCGCCCTGTAGCACACGGGTCTCATCCCACTCGTCGGGGATAGAGGCAATGAAGCTGGTATAGTCAGGCTCTCGTTCGTAGTTTGTCGGTGCATCGCAGAGCATCGTGAAGGGCGAGTCGTGAATGACATAGCAGGCGGCCTGATGGCACCGTGTGCCCATCGAGACAGGATTCTGATAGCACATCACCCAGTTCTCGCGGGTACCGTTGCGCATGGCACCAGGCGTGAAGTCCACCTGTCCAGCCATCATGCGGATGAAGGGGAAGGTGACATCGTAGCGTGGCATGTCGGTGGTCTTCTTTGCCCAGCGACATTCCTCCATGCCAAAGACGCCTTCGTAGTTCAGGATGTTGGGGTAGGTGCGGCTCATGCCCGTTGGGGCATAGAAGCCGTGATAGTCAAGGAAAAGTTTGTACTGAGCGCAAGTTTTGGCGATTCGCTCTGCCATCTCGACCGCTGTCTGGTCGTTGCGGTCTAAGAAGTCGACTTTGAACCCTTTGATACCCATCTTGGCATATTTCTCACAGGCCTCCTTCAGATGTTCGTCGAGCACGTTGAATACTGTCCATACCACAATGCCGACACCCTTTTCCTGTCCGTAAGCGATGAGTTTGGGCAGGTCGATAGCGGCAATGGTGTTCATCAGGTCGCCTTTGTTAGAGTCGTACCACCCCTCATCGAGCACCACGTAGGGGATGTTGTTCTTTGCCGCAAAGTCGATATAATAAAGATAGGTATCGGTGTTGATGCCTGCCTCGAAGTCTACGCCACGAAGGTTCCAGTCGTTCCACCAGTCCCATGCCACCTTGCCTGGGTGTATCCATGAGGTGTCGCCAATCTGGTTAGGTGTGGCGAGGGTATATACAAGGTTGTTGACGGGCATCTGTGTGTCATCTTCTGTGATGGCCATGATGCGCCAGGGGTATGTTCTTGGGCCAGTGCTCTTGGCAATAAAGTCCTCTGTCTCAGTCACATGACTCATGCCGCGCCACTTGTAGTAATCCATCTTCTTGGGATAGGGAGCATGATATGCGCAGAGCATGTCTCCATCGGCCTTGAGGAACATGCCTGGATAGCTGCGCAGGTCACTCTCAAGGATGGTCACTTTCACGTTGTCCACTTGTACCGTAGCAGGCAGGAAAGCCATTTTTTGCTCTGCTTCGCTTAACTTCGTCTCGTGATAGACGTTCTGGAAAGCCATGGCGAAGGGCTTCTCGTCGTTGGTGGAATAGCAGAGCCACGCCTTCTGATGGTTACGGAACTGGAAAGCGGCTATCTCGTTGTCGATGACGGTCTTTCCTTTGTTGGTCGTATAGAAGCGGTAGGCCACACCCTCGTCGTAGGCTCGCACCTGCAGCCCGAATCCGTTCTTCAGCTTCAAGTCGAGCTGACGGGCTTCTGTCTTGAATCTCGGTTGACGATAGAAGGGGGCAATGATATCATCACGAACGACAGACTCTTTGACCGAATGGATGCCATAGGTCATGTTGGTCATGTCTATCTGTGGTACCTCGATAACGGTCTTCCCGTCCAGTTTCACGTCAAGCCACAGTTCTACATCTTCGCCCACGGTGACCGTAATCCTGCCGTTGGGCGATGTGGTAGTATATTTCTTTGCTTCAGTGCTGACCACCGTCAGCAGTAGCAGGCCTGCCAGCATGATTTTTCCGATTCTCATATTCAACTCTTTCATTTCTTGAGTACTTCCTTCAGTTGGTTGGTGGCGCGCTGGATCATGTCCATCGTGCCGCTTCCGTCGCTGACGTAGCGGATGACCATGCCTGCGTAGCTGATGGCGCGGTTGGCCTTCTCGTCGTCATCTGGCAGTAGCTTGGCTTTTTCAAGCAGCTGCTGCAGCTCTTCCAAGTCTTCCAGTTCGGGTAGGTTGCCTGGCCGCATGGTGTTGATGACGGCGTTCAGTGCCGAGGCCACGTGGTCTATCTCCTCCTGTGTATAGCGGTTGGCTGGTGCATCCATGAATGGTTGCGCCTCGGCATATTGCTGCTCCATACGGACGAAGCCGTGAGCGGCCCAAGGTGCATATTCCGGCACTTTCACTGTCAGGGCGTTCCATACCTGTTGCTCCTCGCTGCGGCTCTTGGCGATGAGGAGAAGTTCGCGGAGTTCGGACTTGTCGACGGCAAAACCGTCGGAAACACTCTTAGAGGCGATGCTGGGGTCGGTTGGGATGTTGATGCGGAAATAGTGCGTGAGGTGCTTGTTACCGTCGTAGTCGGGGATAAAGCTGAGAGTAGAGTGAAGAGTGAAGAGATTCCCGCTGTCGCACCTACCCGTAGCCTTTGAAGAATTTGCTACCGCAGTAACATTCTTATTTTGGAGGTAATCAGAGATGGGGGTGGTGGTGATGTTACTTAGGTCGGGAGCAACATCGAGGGTCGCCTCGTCCCAACTCTTGATGCCCGTAGCAGCCATGACAAGCGGACCATACATGAACGTGCCAGCCCACATCGGGGCATATTCCGTCTTGCCATCTTTTTTGTTAGCAGGTGCAGTGGTCATCTTGTCGGGGCCGAAGTCAAGGTGTTTGGTGAAGGGCATCACCACCTCGACCACGTCTTTCTCTGTCCACTGGCGGGCTGGAATCTCCACGTAGCTCGATGGCTGGTAGGTCTTGACGATGCTCTTGCCGTTGAGCTTAATGTCGAAGCCTTCAGTAGCCCAGTAAGGCACGCGCAACTTCATGGAGAATGTACCCTTCCCCTTGGCGATACGGATGACCGACCGCTCGGCGGGCCACTGGCACTCCTGCTTCACCGTGACACCCTTTTTCTCCCAATTAGCAGTAGTAGGAATATAAAGTCCTATCCATAGGGTATTGTCATTGACAAAATAGGCGGCCTCCTGATATTTAACGTGGTTCTCAACGCCCGTACCACCGCAGCAGGTGGCCTGTGGCGTCTCGTTGCCCCATGGCTTCGATGCATCGAGACCTACGGCATACTGGTAGGTGGTCTGATATTGGCGGGGATTCACGGAGCCTACTATCTGATTATAAAGTACCCGCTCGTAGTAGTCCATGTACTTCGCATCGTCGGGATTGAAACAGTTCAGGTCTTTGGTGAGCTTGGCGAGGTTATAGGCACAACAGGTCTCGTTGATGGTTGGCTCCGGATGCAACTCACGTCCTCCCCAAGAAGTGACGTTGGTACACATGGAGGTAATCTGAGAGTAGGGCTGACGGAACATCTCACCATTGCCAACACCGCCCATGGCATAGCGGTAACGCCCTTGAATCAGGGTCCAGAAGTTCTGTGCCAGGTTGTAGTAGTAAGGGTTGTTGTTGCCACGGAACGAGCGTAGTGCACCCGTCACCATCGGTATGTGCTGGTTGGCATGGCGTGTACGGATGGCATCTACGTTCTTGGACAGCGGGTCGAAGAAGGCAGGGCTGTCGAAATAGTTGGAGGCCTCTAAAAGATGGGCTCTCTCATCGGCTGTTCCTGTCATCTCTGACAGGCGTGCCAACGACTCGGCCATGCCTCCCACCTCTCCGGCAATATACATGTTCCACATCTCGTAGCGGTTGCCAGGTTTTGCCCGGCGCTCATCCTGACGGCCGTCGCTCTTCATGTAAGTGCGGTAGTGCAGTCGGTTCCATACCCAGAGGCCCATGTCCTTGGCTATGAGCAGGGCCTTCTCTGCCGTCGCCTTGTCGTCAATATATGTAGCGATGTCGATAAGACCAGCCAGTTGTTTATGTACGGAATAGTAAGGAGCCCACACTCCACTCTCGTTGTTATAAGGGGCATACTTCTCAATAAGGACACAATGCTGTGCAGGGATGGCGTTCAGATAGCCGTAGCCGTATCTCTTGCACTCCCCCTTATAGCGGTCGAAGTCGGTCCAGGTGCCTTTCATCTCCTTCAGTTCCTCCTCAGGGGCGAAGTCGCGGGCTTCCCAGAAGCGGCCTAACTGCTCGTTCCATACAAATGTCAGCTCTTGGCACCGGCGCAGTTCGTCGACCATCGTCCTGATGTTGTTGCGAAGTATTTCTTTCTTGACCGCATCCTGACAGCTGGCGAAGGCGAAGGCCATAGCTGACATATAGTGGCCGGAGCCGTGACCCTTCAGTTTCGTGGTCGGCGAGTCCCATCCGTCGGCCTCGGGGTAGTCCTCCGTGGATAGTCCGTATGTGTCGCGGTAGTTGTAGAGCTGTTGCTTCACGGGCAGACTGATGAGCTGGTCGATGTCGAGGTCGCGGTTCCATGTCAGTCTGTTCTCCCCGTCAATGCTCACCGCATCTAAGGGCAACGTCTCTGCTACGGGAACGTTCGAAGGTACCTTATATCCACCTTCGACCACCTTTACTTCTGCCCATACCGGATATCCGTTGGGTGTCGTGTTATCGCCAATGATAAAGCCGCGTACCTTATAGATAGTACCCACAGGATTGATGGCAGGGTTGGCTTCGGCCTGTTCGGTGGCCTCCGACGAGTTCATCCATCTCACCTGACAATATTCGCCTTTACCATCGGCATACGTCACCCAAAGCTGATAGGGCAGTCGTGGAGCATTTCCTACGGGAACCTCCACCTTCTGCTCCTCTACGCTGACAATACTGCGATAGTTAATGGCAGATGCATCAGTAAACACCAGTAGAGCCATGATGACTGCTACTACCATTTTTTTCATATTGTTCATGATAACGCTTAGTTTTAGTGCTACAAAGGTACACTTTTTTCCCTTCTTTCCATGATAATATCGTCTTAAGAATTTGAAAAATCGTCCAAAAGACCTTCAGTAACACTTTTTTCGACGATTTTTGGACGATATTTCTCATCGATTATAAAAAAAATATGTACTTTTGCAACATGAAACGACTACTTACTATTACTATTCTAATGTCGGCCATCGTCTGTGCGTATGCCCAGCGACGTGCTCACATCTACATGAACCAGCAAGGAGGTCAATGGAACATACCCGTGGTGACCGACAGCATAGTCGATATCACCGTGAGCAGCGACCTGAAGAACTTGCTGTTCAATGTCACGGGTGACATGACGGTGCCTTTCATCATTGACAATATCGACAGCCTGACCTTCGAGGATGAGCCTGCTTTCGAGAGCAAAGACCACTACAAGGTCTTCCAGCTCTTTGTCAATACCCATGATGGCAGCGACGTGACCTCGCGCGAAATCTATACTCACTGTCACATCGCCCTGAACGCCCAGGGCTCTTTCAGCAACTTCTCGGCCAACGCCGGCATCCGTGGGCGTGGCAACTCTTCGTTCCTTTGGTACGACAAGAAACCCTATCGCATCAAGCTCGACCAGAAGCACAAGATGTTAGGATTGGACAAAGCCAAGAGCTGGGTGCTGCTGGCCAACTACCGCGATGTGACCGACATGATGAATACCTTTGTGTTTGAGATGGGCGACTGGCTTGGTCTGCCCTATACCAACCATACCCGCTACGTTGAGCTATTCCTTAACGGTGACTATAAGGGTCTCTATCAGCTCACCGAACAAATACAGCAGGACAAGAACCGCGTGAACGTAAGCGACGAGCGCGGCATACTGATATCGCTCGATGTCGATGACGGCCCCGCCGAGCAGCCCAATGCTACCGACAACTTCTGGAGCGATGTCTACCACATGCCCGTCTGCGTGAAATATCCAGATGTCGACCCTGCCGCTGTTCCCGATGGTTTTCCATCGGGCCTTAACCCCGTCGACAGTGTGCGCGCTGTCTTCGCCGAACTCGAACAGGCCATCAAAAGCAAGGACTACGAGCAGGTGAAGCTACTTCTCGATATTCCCTCCTTTATCAAGTACTTGCAGATACAGGAGTTTGTCTACAACGTTGAGCTCTCGGCACCCCGTTCCGTCTTCATGCATAAGGACGGCGACGGACCATGGGTGATGGGACCGCTTTGGGACTTTGATGCCGGCTTCGACTTCGACTGGGGCAACATGTATACCGGTCATGACTTCTTTGCCGACTTCCGCGAAACGGTGATGGGCACCAACCCCTTGAAGCGCAACGGCAATTACAGCAACGTACCGCAGTTCTTCACCGACCTTTTTGCCTGTCGAGAGTTCGTGCTGGCATATAAGGAGCAGTGGGCTGCTGTCAAGGACTCTATCCTCACTCATGCCTGGGACGAGTGCATGAAGTATGTCGAAGAGTTACGACAATCGGGAGCCCTCACCCGTGAGGCTGACCGATGGCCCATCAAAGGCAAGACCTTTGAGACCGAACTCAAGAAGATGCACGAATGGCTGCAAAACCGCCTCATTCACATGAGTTATCTCATTGCTGCCATTCCCGAACCCGACGAGACACCCGTCACCAACGACCAGCTTTGTGGCACTATTACCGTCAATGTCACGATGGACTGGAGCAAAGGCTATAACCAGAGCAACAAGGTGAAGGTGAGCAAGCAGAAGGTGCTGCAGCTTATGGGTATCAGCGAGGACGATCTGCAGGAGCCCAACATTACTATCGTGCCGTTGAATACCGACGGCAGCGAAGGCGAGAACCACACCAACGGCGTTTTCGGGGGCTGGTTCAATGGCGATGGCAATCCCGGCTACTATCCCGACGGCCATGTCTATATCGAGGTGTTTCAGGATCTGTGGAACTGGAGTTGCGGCCTTTATAAGGAAAACTGCTGGGACGATACCCATACCGTCACCATGCAGTATCAGTACCCCCACGACGGTACCCTGCTGAAAGTCAACGTCAAAGTCAATTTCACCATTAACAATAGCTGGTGGTAGGCATCAATAACTTACGATTCTATAATCAAAACTATCATTTTACCTTTTTTACCTTCACAGTATGAAACAATTCTTTACCTTAGCAACTCTTCTCTGCGCTTTCACAGCCAGCATGCTCGCACAGAAGACGGTGTATATCCCCAATGAGTGGCGGCAGCAGCGTACCGACACCCTGCTTTACAAGGAGAGCGACCCCGACGGCAAGTACACCTGGTCCAAGACACGCTCTGTCGAGAGCGACAATGTTATCATTTTCTGGGATAAGTACTATACGAAGAACCCGAAGCAATTGTCGAAGAGCGATTTCTACTATGTCGATATCGACGACCTGCTGCAGAAGTGCGAGGCTTTCTACGAACTTGAGATCAACCAGCTCGGCTTCGTCAATCCCCAGACATCGAACCTCTCCAAGTATAAGGTGATGGTGCTGATGAACCACACCACCACCTGGACCTGCTATGGCGGTGGCTATGACTACCAGATCAGTGCCCTCTGGCTCAATCCTGCAACCTGTAAGCCCGTGGGACACAGCGTAGCCCACGAGGTGGGCCACTCGTTCCACTATATGTGCTACGCGGAGCATTCGGGTCATCAGGAGTCTGCTACCGACAACACCGGATTCCACCTCGCCTGCGGCAATGGTCAGGCTATTTGGGAGCAGACTGCCCAATGGCAGGCCAACCAGTCCTACCCCGAGTACATGTTCTCGCAGAGCTACTCCACCTTCCGCTATTCCCACAACTATGCCTACAGCCACGAGTGGCATCGCTACCAGAGCTACTGGTTCCACTATTTCATTAATCAGTACTACAACGACATTACCACCGTTGCCCAGATCTGGAACCAGCCCATGACCGGACAGAGCAGGGGCAACGGCTCCGACTTCAACCAGGCGCTGATGGCCCTGAAGGGACTCTCCGTGCGCGATCTGTTCAAGCTCTATTTCGAGTATGCCTGCCGTTGTACCACGTGGGACTACGACGTGTGCGTGCCCTATCGTCAGGCTTTCATTGGCGACTTCGACTACCGCTGCGTCCTGGTCGACTCCCAGACTCCTGAACTCCTGAACTCCCAGACTCCTGAACTCCAACACTCCAACACCTATCAGGTGGCATTGGCCAGCTGTCCGCAGGGCACGGGCTTCAATGTCATTCCCTTGCAGGTGCCGCAGGCCGGTACCCAGGTGACCACCCATCTCACGGGTCTCAACGTGGGTGCTGCCTTACTCGATGCCGATCCAGGCGAATACCTTGACGGTAACACCACCTTTACCGCAATCGAAAACCGCCACTATATCAATGGTGGCGCACGTGCCTCGCGCGGCTTCCGTATGGGTTATGTGGCACTGATGCAAGACGGTACGCGGCAGTATTTCTCTGAAGACAGCGTCTATTGTCAGGGCACGGGTGTGAAGACCGAGGACTACTCCTTCACCGTCCCCGATGGCGTCAACGAACTCTGGCTCGTCATCTCGCCAGCCCTGAAGACCTATATCACCCACAAGTGGGATGACACCATCGACAAGGACGACATGTGGCCCTATCAGTTCGCTCTTGAGGGCACCGACATCGGTGGTTCGGCTGTCGTCTATGCCTCGCCGACGCTCGACGGGCGCAGCATCGGCGATATCACCCTCACCTATGATGTGACTTTCCCGCGCAGCACCTCTGGCTACTCAGGCAACACGGTTACGGTGAGCGGACAGGCATCGGCCATGCTGGGTACTGCCTTCCAACTTGAAATGTCGGCTATAGCCTCGAAAATGCAGACATGGTCGGCTCAGGGGCCAGCCAACGGTCGCATCATGTTCTATGCCGTCAACCCCAACGGCTCGCTGGCACAGAGTGGCAGCACCGCCAACGGCTACGGCCACTGGTTCAACGCCTCGGGCACCGTTTGCCCCTACGACAACGGCTACCTCTATTCCGAGTTCATGCCAAGCCTGTTTACGTTCTCCATCGGACAATACCCCAACCGCTGCGCCAACGGCAAGACCTACACCATTCGTCAGGCACTACGCTATCGTAAGAACCCGCGTGAGTATGCCAACGCCACGTTCGTATTCAACGTTACGCTGACCGACCGTAATTCCGTCACCCTGCGTAGCATCGACTACTCCAACCCCGATACCAACGGCATTGAGGACATGAGTGGAGGGTTGAACGTTGAAGGTGGAGGGTCGAAGGTGGAGGGATATCCCGTCTACGACCCGCAGGGACGCAGACTGAAAGCACCACAGAAAGGCATCAACATCGTCTCTGGTCGCAAGCTTATCGTTAAGTAGGATCTACATGTTTCGAAGAATCTTTCCCTTCTCCCTTTTTCCCCTCCTACAGGAGGGGTTAGGGAAGGTCTCATCCTTATCCCTTATCCCTTTCCCCTTATCCCTTTTCACTCTTCCCTTGCTATGGGCAGCACTTGCTGTCCATGCACAGAGTGACAACGTCAGTTGGAACTCGCCTGGAGCGGGCAACCCGTTTATCCCAGGTTACTTTGCCGACCCCACCATTCGTAAGTTCGGCGATACCTATTACCTCTATGCCACTACCGACGGTACAGGCAACGGTTACGGTCCGGCACAGGTGTGGGTGAGCAAGGACTTCGTCAACTGGCAGAACATCGTCATGAACTGGCCTACGACCGAGGTGGTTTGGGCTCCCGACGTGGTACAGCTGCCCGATGGTCGCTTTCGTTACTTCTATTGTGAGCCCTGTAATATCAATGTTGGTGAGAGCGATTCGCCCATAGGACCGTGGAAGAACATTCTCGGAAAAGACGATGCCGTATTGGTGCCCGACCGCTACATTCACAACGTGATCACGCTCGACCCCCAGCTCTTCCGCGACGATGATGGTTCTGAGTATCTCTATTTCACGACTTGGGGCATCTATAAAGGCTTCGGATGCGGCGTGGCGAAACTAAGGGAAAAAGGAAAAGTGAAAAGTGAAATATTTCTTGCCGGGCAAGAATTCAAAGAAGCCCGCTTCTGGCGCGAAGACAATCCCTTTCCCATTGCTGCCGATGAGTTCTTCTCTGAGAAACGACTGATACCCAATACTGAGTTGAAGGACATCTTCGAGGCTCCCTTTGTGTTCAAACGAAACGGCATCTACTACTTCACCTATTCCTCCGGCTCCTGTCACGACCACACCTATCGGGTGCAGTATGCCACATCGACCGTAGGACCTATGGGACCGTTTGAATATAAGGGCTGCATCCTCGAAACCAACGCCGACCAGACCGTCCACGGGCCTGGTCATCACTCCATCCTTGAACAGGCTGGCCGCTATTACATTGTCTACCACCGCCATAACCTGCCCCGTTCGGTTCACGGTTTCAACCGTCAGGTGTGCATCGACGAGATGACCTTCGATGCCGACGGCAACATTCTTCCCATCACACCGACCCACAGTGGCAAAGGAGTAGCGGTAGCAAATTTTCCACTATTCACTCCATTCCCGAGCATAGCTCGCCTACCCGTAGCCTTTCACTCTTCCCTTTCTATGAATCTCGCTTTCGGTGCCAAGGTGACAGCCTCCAGCTATTATGACGAATGGTTTAAGCCAGAGTATGCCGTTGATGACAACAACGCCACGCTGTGGAAGGCACGTCACTGCAACTGGGACAGCAACAAACCCTGCACGTCGCACGAGGAGTGGTTGCAGATAGACTTGGGCAAGCCCATGAATTTCAATGAGGTATGGACGCAGTTCGAGTATGCCACCTTCTTCTATCAGTATAAAATTGAGACCTCGCCCGACGGCAATACCTGGACGATGTATGCCGACCGCACGCAGAACACCACGCCCGGCTCACCGATGATTGACCGTGCTCCCTCCCCCAAAACGACTAACGCCCGCTACCTGCGCATCACCATCACCGATACCCAGAAGAATGGCCACATGCCCGCCATCTGGAATGTCAAGGTGTGGCAGAAAGCACCCGAACTGCCTTCTCTTCCCCTCCTACAGGAGGGGTTAGGGGAGGTCTTTCCCAAGAAAGATGTTGAGACGAACGAAAGAGACATCCCTTCGTCAGTCATCACGCTCAACGTTGAGATGCTTGGCCTCAAAAGTGCCGTAAAACCCTTCGACGTGACTGAAGTGGCTTGTGGCGGTGAAAGCTACCCCTCTATGACCTTCAAGGCCAACAAGCCCATCCGTGCCCGTGTGAAGGATGGTCGGTGGGGACTCTTCTTCAATGGTACTCAGCAGCTTGTCAGCGAGAAGCCGCTGCCGCAGTGCTACCGTTACAACGCGCCCTACACCATTGCCGCCTGGGTGCTGAGCACCAAGGTAGGGCCAGTCTCTACGGTGGCTTCGCTCTCCACCTCGCGTGCCGACCTCGCTACTACCGAGTTCCGTCTGGGCACCGACCCGCAGGCAGGACTCCTGAACCACAACGGCTCCTTCGAGAGCAGCGGTGCCCCAGACTCTATCAAGGCCGGCGAGGGTAGGTGGCAGTTCTGGACGGTCACCTTCGACGGATGGATGGAGCGCGTCTATCTGAACGGAAAACTGCTACAGGAGCAGAACAATTTCCTCATGTTGCGCCCCGAAGGCCATATCACCATTGGTGCCGATGGCACTGGCTCGAACAACTTCATGGGCTATATCAACTTCCTGGGCATCTATCCGCAATCGATGTCGGCAGAGGTGGTTGAGTTCCTCTACAAATCGCTATCCACAGAAAACCATCCCTCCCTCGGCGATGACGACTTCGAGGAGATCGACCCCGATAGCAAGTTCACCCTCTCGCCACAGATGAAGCCCGTCTACGAGCAAAAGGACGAGTTCATGTTGTCGGCTACCACCCCAGCCTTTAACGATGACCCGCTGAAGAACGGGGGCTATATATATAAAGAGGTGGAGGGCGATTTCGTGGTGATGGCCTGCGTAGTTGACATGGAGGGACTTTCGACCCACAGCGTGAAAGGCTACAACGAGGGTGGCCTCCTCATCGTCACACCTTTGGAGGAAGAGGAACAGGATTCGGTCTTCCCCCCCTTGGGGGGATTGAGGGGTGCCTACCAGCTTGGAGCCTTCCCACTCTACAACTGCGGCAACATGCTCACCCGACTAAGTTCTCATGGCCGTCCACAGTGGCCCAACTACAAAGGCTACGACTTCGACCCCTACTTGCAGTTCGAGCGTCGCGGCAATCAGCTCTTCGCCCGTACCAGCAGCGACGGCCACAACTGGACCAACATGCCCGGCTCGCCCATAGAGGTGACCGTCCCCAAGCTCAGCATCGGAGTCTATCAGACCACCTATACCGTCACCCCGTCGTGGGTAAAGCTTCGCGACTTCGTGATTTACCAGTAGCACAACGGAAGCAAGAGAAAAACGTCTGAAGATTCCCGATAAACTGCGGCAGCGTGCTCAAAAAAAGAGGAATAACTTGGAATGTAACAGAAATAGTTGTACCTTTGCAGCCCTAACCATGCAGAAAACCTTAAAAAGACAACCAGGGTTATGTAGCGTCAGCCTCTTCCTGCTGCTACTTCTCGCTGCCTGCGTCGGCAACGGCGAGCAGATGCGCATGGAGCAGGTTCTTGCCGAGGCCGACTCCATGAACCGGGCCTACACCTCGATGGCATCCTCTGACAGTATCCTTACTGAGGCCACCCACTACTACGACCGCCATGGTACTCCCAACGAGCGCACACGCGCCTACTATCTCCTTGGCTGTGCCTATCGCGACAAGGGCGAGGCACCGCAGGCACTCGAGTGCTACCAGCAGGCCATAGATTGTGCCGATACTACTGCCGCAGATTGCAACTTCCGCCTGTTGATGAGCATAAACGGACAGATGGCAGAACTCTTCCATGCCCAAAATCTACCAACTGACGAGATTACTTGTTGGAAAGAGTATCAACGGTATGCTCGTTTAGCCAAAGACACCATACAGTATATCCGAGGCATAGAGTTATTAACAAAGCCCTACTTCCTGCTTGGTGACACAGACCGAATGATTGAGTCTATTATGGAGTCAAGACGGTTGTATATTGAACATGGAGATAGCGATCTGGCTGTAGGTAGTTTCGGAATTCTTATTTATCTTTATTTAAATCGTGGTCAACTGGATACTGCTCATCATTTGATGCAGGAATATGAATGTAAATCAGGTCTTTTTGACGAAAAAGGTGAAATCGTAAAAGAACGAGGTGTGTACAATTATTTAAAAGGTAGTTACTTTATTCAAATACATCAATTAGATTCTGCAGAGCATTATATACGCAAATTGTTTTCTTGCAATCTTGAACTTGATGCATATAGAGGTTTGTCAGCCATCTATAAACAGAAGGGTAATACAGACTCTATTTATAAATTCACTCAAAATTATGAGAATGCCGTCGATTCATATAAGAACAATTTGAGGACGGAAACATTACACCAGATGTCCTCACTTTATAACTATCATCGTTTCCAGCGTAAGGCAGATTCTGCAAGAATTGCTGCTGCCAATACACGTATAAGGTTTGGATTAGCACTGATGGTTACATTGTTCCTCCTAATATTTGTTCTTTGGCAATATGCACGAGCCAGAAAAAAGAGACAAGAAGCTCAGATAAAGTACGAGCAAAAGAAAAACTTGTTACATCAAATTGAGCAAGAGCTTGAGCTTTTGCAGATGCATGAAAAGGAGAACAGGACTCTTATTGCAACAAAAGAAGAACAAATACATTGTCTGGAAGAGGAAATATTAAGCTACGAGCGAGATCGGCACGGATTACTTAAATCGCAAGAAAACAACCTGCGGAATCTTGAAGTATATCAAAACTTTCATTCGATGGCTCGAAAAGCCCTCATCCCTTCAGACGAAGACTGGGAGAAGTTATATATCGGTATTAAGGACGTACTACCAAGCTTCTGCGATTTTATAGATTGCAATAAGTATCAATTAAACCAGACAGAATACAGGACATGTTTCCTTATTCGCATACATTTGAATGTAAAGGATATGAGTAACATGCTCGGTGTATCATCAGCCTATATCTCAAAAATTCGGAAAGAAATGCTCAAAACGTTGTTTGATTGTAGTGGTTCTGCCTCAGATTTTGACAAAAAAGTATTAGGACTCAGCTAGATTGTTGTGCTAAATTCTAATAAACAATAAGAAAAACTTCTGAATATCAGCCTGTTATGTCAGGTTAATTATTGGTTAATTCAAAGAAACAGTTTCTTTTGTCGTATTGTCGCTTTTATCGTACTTTTGCATCGATTTATTCAAAACAAAAGTTTAATATTATGACAAAAAAATTGTTTTTATGCTTGCCTTGATGTTGGGAAGTATTATCGTTACTATCTCAGCTCAAACTGCCATTGTAGGCAGTAGTATTACTCTACAAGTACATCAGGTTGACCCGACTGGTACATTGGGAAGTGGTCAACGCACTCCAGTATTGATACCAACAGTGAGCCTCGACGACCACACCTTATATATAGATGTGGCCTACGACTTCACCCTCATGCTGGTCGACGAGAACGACGATGTGATTTACTCCACCTTCGTTCCTGCCAACACCGCCTCGCTTGTGCTGCCCTCTACCCTTACTGGCACCTATACCCTGATGCTCATCCCCAACGGCACCTACTATTTCGAGGGAGAGATAATACGGTAAAATGATTTTTATTCAAATTAATTTGCAACATATGAAATCTTTTTCTATTTTTGCAAGATAATATTTACATACGATATTCTTTATGCTGTTGGCTATGAAACGATTATTACCCCTATTGGTGTTTGTGTCCGCATGCAGCCTTGTGGCGCAAGGACAGCGTGTCTATGACGATTTTCTGGAGGATGGAAAAGCGTGGCACTACAATTGCTCTAAATACCACCTGACACAAGGCGTAACCAGCTACAACTTCACACTCTTTGTCGACCGTGACACCATCATTAATGGCCAGGCATACAAAAGGATCTGTCAGGAATACCATACAAGATAGTGTTTAAAGGGAAATATAAACTAAAGTGAGAAAAAACGATGAAATGCATTATATATGCCATATCTATTTTTTTAACAATAATTGTGTTATTTGCCTTGGCTACAGGTGTTTGGTTGTGGAATAATAGCGCAGATCGTGACAGCCTGATTGTTTTGGCAGGAAAGTATGTATACGTAGATCACGATATTTGTATGATGGATGAGGACGAATCGCTTCATCTCATCATTCCTGATGATGTGTGTAACTATATGTATGACGAGAATTATGTCATTGCCCATCAACGGCCATCATTTGTACGGGCAGATTACTTTTGGACGTTTGACAAATCCATAGATAGTGACAGTATTAATACACTGAAAAATAAATGCTATGAAATTAAAGATTGCTATTGGATTATCAGGCTTAGAGACAATCATATCATCGGACCCTTAGACAAAAAAGAATTCGAGAAAAAATGTGCAATAATGAAAGTAACTATTGAACTGGATCCTTCATTTGAAGAAAAAAAATGGGAAGGTTCTTGATTCCTAACCCGAAATAAGTATAACATTTATGAATAGAAGAACATTTATTACATCAGCATTTGTGGCCTGTATGGCAGGCCTGCTCAGTTCGTGCGCCACCATCGTATCGGGTGGCAATCCCACGATTACCATCAACTCGGCAGCCGATGACGCACCAGTGAACATCACGACCTCATACGGCTACTACGACCAGGTGACCTTCCCTGCAACGGTGAAGGTGAAGCGCAAGCACCTCGAAGGACAGCGCATACAGATTGAGTCGGAGAAATACAAGTTCAGTGACATCGTCCTGCGACGCGAAACGAACCCTTGGGCATGGGGAAACATCCTTATCGGTGGCCTGATAGGTCTCAGCGTGGACTTGCTGACCAACAGCGTGAGTCAGCCTCGCCAAGATGATTTCTATATCTCTCCACGTAAACCGGAAGAGTGAAACGTGGAGTTCTTGGACGATTTTAGGTGGCTGCTTTGCATTCCAAAGGGTGACGCTTGTTCCGAAGGTCTCAAGAAAGCCAAGCGCTCTTTGATCGTTTTCTGAACGAATCCTTTGGAGGTTCGAGATATGTTTACTACTTTTGCAATGCAAAAAGAAAATACAACGATTATGAAAAAGAAACATTTACTCTTTACAATGCTGTTAGCACTTGCTACAGCTGTCACCGCATGCGGTAGCAGTGATGACGAAGAGGAAGTACAGGATGAAGAGGTAATCGTGGAGCCTGTCATTGAGCAGACTCCGGGAAAGATTATCCTGACAGAAAATCAGATGCTGATGGCTGATGCGAATAACCAGTTTGCACTCAACCTGATGCGCCAGACAAGCAAAGACATAGCGGGCAACATGGTCATATCGCCACTGAGCGTGGCCTATATGCTGGGAATGCTCAACGATGGTGCCAACGGCACTACGCGTCAGGAAATCATCCGTACGCTCTGCTTTGACGGGTGCGAGACAAAGGCTGTCAACGAGTTCTTCGGCAACCTGATGATTAACGCACCGCTGATTGACAAACAGGTGGAGCTGGGCATTGCCAATCTCCTGCTTTCCAACAAGGCCATCGGGGCAGAGTTCAGCGGACAGTTCGCCGCCAACATGAAGGGATATTACCAGGCTGGCGTCGAATGCTTGGACTTCTCACAGTCGGAAGAGGCAGCCTGTCGTATTAACAACTGGTGCAATAACACTACTAAGGGCATGATACCCGAGATTCTAACCCGCGACGAAATCAGCCCGTCGGATGCTGCCATATTGCTCAACTCGGTCTATTTCAAGGCTAAGTGGGTCTATGGCTTTGATGGGCTATTCACGACAAATCAGGATTTCGTGACAGCCGACAAGAAAAAGGTAAAAGTTCCTATGATGGCTCAAGTTGCTGTTTTCGACTATTTGGCTGACGAGACAGTTCAAACAGTAAGTTTACCCTTCCGCGACGGAAACTTTTGCATGACCTTTCTAATGCCGACTGATGAAAGAATGTCGATAGACAAATTGCTTGGCGCTCTCACTGTTGACTACTGGAGACAGTTGACCGCTAATATGCAGCCCCAGAACATCATCCTACAGATACCAAGGTTTGCAATATCTACAGAGCAGGACATGACACGTCCCTTGATGGCCATGGGTGTGAAGGCTGCCTTCAGCAGTTCCGATGCGGATTTCTCGGGAATGATGAAAGGCTCCACCATCCCTCTCTTCGTAAACATGATGAAGCAGAAAGCCAGGATTGAGGTAGATGAAAAGGGTGCCATGGCATCGGCCATAACTGTCAGTAGCGTTACAACTGGTATGCCCGGTACAGAGTTTACAGCCAACCGTCCTTTCCTCTTTGTAATTACTGAGAGGAACAGCAATATCATTCTCTTCATCGGAAAAGTGACAGGAGCAGAAACCACTGGCTCGTCTGAGATTCACTAACCAAATAGAGTTGCTTTGCACTCAAAACGTAATGATATGAAGAAAATGAAGCGAATAAGGGATCATTAGGGACAGGTAGTTTGATTCAGCGTATCATTGTTCCTGTCCCCGCGATTCTCTGACCCCACCCCAACCCCTCCCCTACAAGGGAGGGGAGTGGCTGCGCCTTCGTCCGCGACATGTCGGGACTATTTAAAGTGGACTCAGTTAGTGATGATAAAAAAATAACTTGGTACAAATAATTAATGGAACACGAAGATACGAAGTTTTTCGTTCTCGTGAAATCATCTTCCTTTCTTCGTTTCTTCGTGTTTAGTTAAAATCATACCCACTTATTTTTATACGATTACTTAATAGCGTTTTTGATAAATTGCAGATTAACTATCAATAAGAATAACATTTACGAACAGCGGTGTGACGATTAGGCAGGCAGGCTGTTGATGACTTCAACGGTGAGGCCGGTAATCTCGGCAATGTCTTCAACGGCGAAGCCTTTGGCCTTCATCTTCTGCGCATTGTCGCGGTTGGTTTTATCCGCTCCTTTCTCCATACCTTCTGCCATGCCTTTCTCCATACCTTCTGCCATGCCTTTCTCCATACCTTCTGCCATGCCGACAACTTGTCCTTTCTTGTAGCCGTCATTGTAGAAAACGCGTTCGCGGTAGACGGCGTCCCAGAAGCGGTCGTAGGCCTCCAGCTGGCCCTCGTTGTAGGCTGACTTCTCCAAGAGCTTGAGTGCCTTGGCCGTCTCGGGGTTTTCCAACAACTCGGCGGGCGCCTCCTCGGTGGCAGCGTTGATCTCCGTCAGGAAGCGCAGCCACAGCACGGCCATCTTCCGCTCGGCAATGGTCTTGGGCTTGAATTTGGGCAGTTCGATGAACACGAAGCGCAGACCTTCGATGATGCGGTCGTTATAGGCCACGTCGACAATGGCGTAGTCGTGGTAGAACTCGTCGGGGCCTGACTCGAACCCTGTGTCGTTGATGAGGTTCAGTGAGTAGACGGGCTAATAAAACATGTCTGTTACATGGAAAAATAAATCCGCATGGCCTTCATCCGTTAAATCCATTGTCTTGGAATTGTTATTCATGACTGTTTCGGAAGGGGATGGGATATTTCTCTGATACCAAAACAAGTTGTTTTACTTTTCAAGGAATATTGTTTTGCGGGGCAACGGATGCTTCGTTGAAAAGTAAAACAACTTGTTTTGGTCTCTGACGGTTATTGCATTGTGGGGGAATAGAGTATTATTTGCGGGGCAATGCAGCTATAAATCAGGAATCATGGGCAGCTAATCTGGTTGTCAGCTGGTCCTTGTCTGTCTCTTTGTCGATGGCGATGGTGGCGCCGAGGGGCAGGTCGCCGTTGACGATGAGCTCGGCCACGCTGTCCTCGATGTGGTTCTGGATGGCGCGCTTCAGCGGACGGGCACCGAACTGGACGTCGTAGCCCTTCTCGGCCACAAACTGCTTGGCAGCGTCGCTCAGTTGGAGGTGGTAGCCCATGTCGTCGATGCGCTTGTAGAGTGAGCGCAGTTCCACGTCGATAATCTGCTTGATGGCGTTGAGGTCGAGTTGGTCGAAGGTGATGATTTCGTCGAGACGGTTGAGGAACTCGGGCGAGAACTGCTTCGAGAGGGCTTTCTGCACGATGCTGCGGGCGTGTTCCTTGTCCTTTTCGTCCATCATCAGGTTGACACCGCCTGCATTGAAGCCTACGCCGCGTCCGAAGTCCTTGAGCTGGCGGGTACCTGCGTTGGAGGTCATGATGATCACGGTGTTGCGGAAATCGACGAAGCGTCCGTTGCCGTCGGTAAGGCGTCCCTCGTCGAGCACCTGCAGCAGAAGATTGAACACGTTGCCGTGGGCCTTCTCGATCTCGTCGAGGAGCACGATGGAGTAGGGGTGACGGCGCACACGCTCGGTGAGCTGGCCGCCTTCCTCGTAGCCTACGTAGCCCGGAGGTGCTCCGATGAGGCGCGAGACGTTGAACGACTCGGTGTACTCCGACATGTCGATGCGGATAAGGGCGTCGGCAGAGCCGAACATGAACTCGGCGAGCTTCTTTGCCAGGTAGGTCTTGCCCACGCCGGTAGGGCCGAGGAACATGAACACGCCGATGGGGTGGTTGGGGTCTTTCAGACCTACACGGTTGCGCTGTATGGCACGCACCATCTTGTCGATGGCTGCATCCTGGGCGATGACTTGGCCTTTCAGCTCCTGGGCCATTCCCTTCAGACGGATGCCCTCGCTCTGGGCCATGCGCTGTACGGGTACGCCCGACATCATCGATACGACGTCGGCTACCTCGGCAGCGTCGACGGTCAGCCGGTCGTCCATCGTGCCGTTGCTCCAGTTGGTGTTGAGCACGGTGAGCTCGGCTTCGAGCTCGGTCTGACGGTCGCGATAGGAGGCTGCCAGCTCGAAGTTCTGGTTCTTCACGGCGGCCTGCTTGCGGTCTTTGATGCGGGCCAGCTCCTTCTCCTTTTCAAGAATCTCGGGCGGTATCTGTGCGTGGGAGAGGTGCATGCGCGAGCCTGCCTCGTCAAGGGCGTCGATGGCCTTGTCGGGGAAGGCACGGTCGGTGATGTAGCGCTCTGTCAGTTTGACACACGCGGTGATAGCCTCGTCGGTGTACTCCACGTGGTGGTGGTGCTCGTAGCGGTCCTTGATGTTGTGGAGTATCTGCAAGGTTTCGTCCTGTGTGGTAGGTTCGACGAGCACCTTCTGGAAGCGGCGCTCCAAGGCTCCGTCCTTCTCGATGCTGTTGCGATACTCGTCGAGGGTGGTGGCGCCTATGCACTGTATGGTACCGCGTGCCAGCGCGGGTTTCATGATGTTGGCGGCATCCATGGTGCCTGCTGCCGAGCCAGCACCGATGAGGGTGTGGATCTCGTCGATGAAGAGGATGATGTTGGGGTCGCTCTCCACCTCTTTTAGCAGTGCGCGGATGCGCTCTTCGAACTGTCCGCGGTATTTTGTTCCAGCCACGACGGCAGTCATGTCGAGGGCGGCGATGCGCTTCTGGTAGAGCATGGGCGACGTCTTGTGCTGGGCGATGAGCTGGGCCAGTCCTTCGACGATGGCGCTCTTGCCCACACCGGGCTCACCGATGAGGATGGGGTTGTTCTTCTTGCGGCGCCCCAATATCTCGATGACGCGCTGCATCTCTCGCTCGCGGCCCACTACGGGGTCGAGCTTCAGCTCGCGTGCAGCCTGGGTGAGGTCGGTAGAGAAGTTGTCGAGCACAGGTGTCTTCGAATCCTTTTTCTGCTGGGCAGTCGTCGTCTTCGAGTTGTTGGCAGACGACGGGGTGCTGCCCTCTTCGTATTCCTCCTCGTCTTCATCGGGAAGACCGATGCCGTTTGAGGTTTGAGATTTCTTGCCTTGCAAGCTACCAGAGGTCGAGCGGAGGTTTGAGGTTTGAGATATGTCTGATGCGCGCATCAGGCTAAGTACGTCTTCGTAGTTCATGTTGTTGAATTCCAGTATTTGTTTGGCTCCGTTGCTTGCCTGGTCGTGCAGGATGGCCAACAGCAAGTGTTGCTCGTCGACCTTTGCAGTGTGCTGTGTGCGTGCTTCGAGCACGGCCAGCTTCAGAATGTTGGATGCACGTTCGTTGAGCACCAGTTCGCGGGTATTGATGGGGCGGTCGATCTCGTCCTGTCGCACCTTGTTTTCTAACTCGGTCTTTACCGACTGAAGATTCAGGCGCAGGCGTCGGAATACGTCGATGACGGGGCCGTCCTTTTCGCGCAGCAGACCTAATAGCAGGTGCTCAGGACCTACCGATGTGCTGGCAAGACGGGCTGCCTCCTCGCGGCTGAAGGCAAGGATCTCGGAAACCTTTGGGGTGAATTGGCTGGTTATCATCTTTTTTACCTTTGTATTTCCCACAGCAAACGGTGTGCCAAACTCTGGAATGCACGTTCCCGTGCTATTGCCTCAGGAATTGGATGGCACGTTCTATGTGCGGATACATCAACTCGTCGTTGAGGATGAAGGGCACCACCTTGCGGAAATCCTCATGGATCTTGCAGATGGCGGGCGACGAGTGTAGCGGCAACCGGAAGTCGAGTGCCTGGGCAGCATTGAACAGCTCGATAGCCAGCACACGCTCGGTGTTGTAGATGACCTTATAGAGCTTGATGGCTGCGTTGCCTCCCATCGATACGATGTCCTCCTGATCCTGGCATGAAGGGATGGAATCGACGCTTGAGGGCATGGCGAGGCTTTTGTTCAGCGATACGCACGAGGCAGCGGTGTACTGGGTAATCATGAATCCACTGTTCACTCCCGGGTTGGCTACGAGGAACGAGGGCAGGCCTCGGGTACCGCTCACCAGACGGTAGATGCGGCGTTCGGAGATGTCGGCCAGCTCGCTCATGGCAATAGAGAGAAAGTCGATGGGCAGTGCGATGGGTTCGCCGTGGAAGTTGCCTGCCGAGATGATCAGGTCGTCGTCGGGCAGCACGGTGGGGTTGTCGGTGGCCGAGTTGATCTCGATGTCGATAACCTCACGCACGTAGCGTATGGTGTCTTTCACTGCACCGTGCACTTGAGGCACGCAGCGGAAGGAGTAGGGATCCTGCACGTGGGCCTTGATATTGTTGAGTATCTGGCTGCCTTCGAGCATCTCGCGCATACGACGTGCCGTCTCTATCTGTCCGAGATGGGGTCTTACGGCATGCACCGCGTGGGTGAACGGTTCGATGCGCCCGTCGAAGGCATCGAGGCTCATGGCGGCAATCTTGTCGGCCCATTCGCTCAGTCGCTGTGCCTCAATCAGGCTCCATACGGCGAAGGCGCTCATGTTCTGTGTGCCGTTGAGCAGGGCCAGACCTTCCTTCGATGCCAGCTCGATGGGCTTCCAGCGCTTTTTGCGACAGAGCTCCTCGCCCGAGATAACCTTGCCCTGATACTCTACTTCGCCCAGTCCGATGAGCGGCAGACAGAGATGGGCCAAGGGAACGAGGTCGCCCGATGCACCGAGCGAGCCCTGACGGTAGACCACCGGCAGTACGTCGTTGTTGAAGAACTGTACCAGACGCTGCACGGTGTCGAGCTTGCAACCGCTGTAGCCATAGGACAGCGACTGGATTTTCAGTAGCAGCATGATTTTCACTATCTCGTTGGGCACGCGCTCGCCTACGCCGCAGGCATGGCTCTTGATGAGGTTGATCTGTAGCTGTGACAGTTGGTCCTTGCCTATGCTTACGTTGCACAGCGAGCCGAAGCCCGTGGTGACGCCGTAGACGGGGGCCCCGTTCGAGGCAATCTTCTTGTCAAGATATGTACGGCAGCGCCTGATGCGCTGCTTGGCGTCCTCGCTGAGTTCGAGTTTCTCACCGTTTCTGATGATTTCGCCGATGCGCTCCGGTGTCAGGTGCTCGGCTGAGATGATGTGGGTCTCCATAGATAATAGTTGTGTTTAAGATTCAGCGGCAAAGTTACACAATAAAAATGATATTCGCCCTACTTTTGCGCACTTTGTTTTGCAGTTTGCGGATAAAACTGTAATTTTGCAACCGAAAAGACTAAACCAGCAAGAATTAGAATGATGAAAGTACTATTGATTAATGGAAGTCCCCGCGAGCATGGCAACACGTTCACAGCACTGAGCGAGGTGGCACGCACACTGAACGAAGAGGGTGTGGAAACCGAGATAATCAGCATAGGCAAGGATGCCGTGCAGGGTTGCATAGCCTGCGGATGGTGCGGACGAGAAGGAAAATGCACCTATCGCGATACTTTGTACCAGCGGGTGATGCGTGTGGTGAAGGATGGCATCGACGGACTTGTAGTAGGCTCGCCCGTCTACTATGGCGGTCCCAATGGTTCGCTCTGCGCATTGCTCGACCGTGTGTTCTATTCGCTCGGAGCCGACCTGAAGTTCAAGCCCGGTGCCAGCGTGGTGGTGTGCCGGCGTGGAGGTGCCTCGGCAGCTTTCGACCGACTGAACAAGTATTTCACCATGATGAACATGCCGCTTGTCAGTTCGCAGTATTGGAACATGGCTTACGGACAGACACCCGGACAGGTGAGCCGCGACGAGGAGGGCATGCAGACCATGCGTACCTTGGGACGTAACATGGCGTGGATGATCAAACGCCTGAATATGCCCGAGGAGGGACACCCCGAACTTGAAGCCCGCGTGGCCACGAACTTTATCAGATGAACACTGTAGAACTGTCGGAGCTGATGCTGCGTATGGCCACCCATATCGTGTGCCACACGCTGGTAGACTATCAGGAGTTGCTTGCTGACGAGCGGCTATCGGTGGCACATGCCTTTTTGCAGCGTGTTACCTCTACCCATCTGTGTAACCACAAGCTTACCATAGAGGGCATCAGCTACGAATACAACGGACAGTCCTTTGAACTGACCGAGGAGTATAAGACGATGACGCTGACACGTACTGCCTACGAGCATCTGGCCATGTTCTACTTCCTCTTCGAACGTCCGAAGACCGATGCTGAGCGCGATGCCGTGTGGAAGTACTGGCAGATCAGCAGCAAGAAAAACCTGCTCGACGGCATTGATGACGAAGAGCAGGTAGATGAGGAGCAGGTGGCGGTGATCGAGGAGATTGAAAAGATGCGACAGGAAATCCTTGCCTCGCCCGTAGCCACAGGGTGCCGACAGAAGCTGGACGAGTGGACGCGTATCGGAAATACGGCTGGCAACGGATGCATCATGTTTACGAAGAAACGCGACCACTACGACGTGCGGCGCATCTCCTATAGCCAGGCCTGCCGCTTCCTGTTTCACAGCGAGGTCATGTTGCAGCTCTACCGCTATCTGTCCATGCACTGCCATCCAGTCTACGATGGCCTGCGGCAGTATCAGGAGCAGCCCGCCACTACTCAGGATGGGGACAACCTCTCCCTTTATTTCTCCTGCATCATCGTTGCCCGTCTATGCCGTCTTTTCCTTAACTTGCTGCCCGACGGCACAGCAATATTTGGCAACGAATTCAGCAAGCAGGAACGCTCGCTTTTCAATTCCCTGATTACTAACTCATAGTTCGATGCTGTCGAGAATGGCGTCGTCGACCAGGTTGGGCATCGTCACCTGTAGTTGCGGCGTGCGCTCCATCTCACGACGTATGGCGTCCATGGAGCCGCTGTTGCGTGCCCATGAGCGACGGGCGATGCCGTTGTTCACGTCCCAGAACAGCATCTGACGGATGCGGCGGTCGCAGTCTTCACTGCCGTCGATGACCATGCCGAAACCTCCGTTGATGACCTCGCCCCAACCTACGCCGCCACCATTGTGGATAGAGACCCACGTGGCACCACGGAAGGAGTCGCCAATGACGTTCTGCACGGCCATGTCGGCACAGAACTGCGAGCCGTCGTAGATGTTGGAGGTCTCGCGGAAGGGTGAGTCGGTACCGCTGACATCGTGGTGGTCGCGACCCAGGACAACGGGACGGCTGATCTCGCCACGACGGATGGCATCGTTGAAGGCAAGAGCGATGCGGGTTCGGCCCTCTGCATCGGCATAGAGGATGCGGGCCTGCGAGCCTACGACAAGGTTGTTGCGTCCTGCCTCGCGAATCCAGTGGAGATTATCGGCAAGTTGGCCCTTGATGTCATCGGGAGCATTCTTCAGCATGTCGTCAAGCACCTCGGCAGCCAGACGGTCAGTAATGGCAAGGTCGTTCGGGTCGCCGCTTGAGCATACCCAGCGGAAGGGACCGAAGCCGTAGTCAAAGAACAACGGCCCCATGATGTCTTGCACATAACTGGGGTAACGATAGCCTCCACCGACTTTGAAAACATTTGCACCGGCACGACCAGATTCCAGCAGGAAGGCGTTGCCATAGTCGAAGAAGTACATGCCCTGGTCGGTCAGACGGTTGATGGCAGCCACCTGACGGCGTAGCGAGGCCTGCACGGCCTCCTTGAAGCGTTCGGGTTCCTCGGCCATCATACGCTGCGACTCCTCCAAGGAGTATCCCACGGGATAGTAGCCGCCGGCCCACGGGTTATGCAATGAAGTCTGGTCGCTACCCAGGTCGACATGGATGTGCTCGTCGGCCAGGCGCTCCCAGAGGTCTACGACGTTACCGACATAGGCCATGGAGACGATTCGCTTCTCGTTGACGGCCTTGCGGATGGCCGGTATCAGCTCGTCGAGGTTCTCGTGCAGCTCGTCGACCCAGCCCTGCTCATAGCGTTTGCGGGCAGCCAGGGGGTTGATTTCGGCGGTGACACTCACCACACCGGCGATGTTGCCGGCCTTCGGCTGGGCACCGCTCATGCCGCCTAAGCCAGCCGTGACGAAGAGTGTGCTGCGGCTGTCACCAGCCATGGAATGCAGGCGCTTGGCGTTGAGCACGGTGATAGTGGTGCCGTGGACAATGCCCTGCGGACCGATATACATATAGCTGCCAGCGGTCATCTGTCCGTATTGTGAGACGCCGAGGGCGTTGTCGCGTTCCCAGTCGTCGGGCTTCGAGTAGTTGGGGATGACCATGCCGTTGGTCACGACCACACGGGGAGCATCCTTGTGCGAAGGGAAGAGTCCGAGCGGATGGCCGCTATACATGACGAGCGTCTGCTCGTCGGTCATCTCACTCAGGTACTTCATCACCAGACGGTATTGTGCCCAGTTCTGGAACACGGCACCGTTGCCACCATAGGTGATCAGCTCGTGAGGGTGCTGAGCCACGCGCGGGTCGAGGTTGTTCTGGATCATCATCATGATGGATGCCGCCTGACGACTGCGATGAGGATATTCGTCGATGGGACGGGCATACATGGGGTAGGTGGGACGGTAGCGGTACATATAGATACGTCCGTACTTCTTCAGTTCCTCGGCAAACTCCGGCCCCAACTGGGCATGCAGGTGTTTGGGGAAGTAGCGCAGGGCGTTGCGTAGGGCCAGCCGCTTCTCGTCGGGCGTGAGAATGTCCTTGCGCTTGGGTGCGTGGTTGATGTTGGGGTCGTATGCGGGCATTTCCGGCAATATAGTGGGGATGCCGGCTTGCAGTTCTTGCTTAAATTGTTCGGTTGTCATGTTTTTTTAGGGCTAATAAGGCTAATTGGGCTAATAAGGCTAATTGGGCCTATGGGTTATTGTATCTTGGCGTTGACTATCTCTATGATCTCGTGCTCTGCCTCGTTGGCTTTCTTGATAAGGGAGTCGGCTTCGGCTATAAGACGATCGGCAATGGTGCGGTCGTGTAGCTGGGCAGCATTGATCTTCACGTTAAGTCCAGCACCCAGTACGGCAGCACGAGCAGCCAGAGCACCTACGCCTGCATCGCTGACGCTGGCGGGGTTGCCCTCCTTAGCCATTGCGCGAGAGATGATGAAGGTCTGCATAGCAGCTTTCATCGTGTGCAAAGGCACTTCGGCAGCATGGAGCGTTGCCTCCTGGATAGCTTGGGTTCGCACGGCTTTCTCTTCATCGGTCTTCTTGGGCAAGCCGAAGGCTGCCATGATTTTGTTGAATGCTTCAGTGTCTTCATCGACCAAACGGAGTAGCTGACGCATCATGTCCTGTCCCATAGCTGCCCAGTCGGAGAATTCTTCCCAGCGTTCGTCCCATCCGGCTTTGTGGGCTGAGAGGTTAGCCACCATCGTACCCAGTGCTGCTCCCAAGGCTCCCATGTAAGCAGCAATGGTGCCACCACCGGGGGCAGGACTTTCGCGGCTTGTCTCGTTGGCAAACCCGTTCACTGAAAGCTGTAGAAGTGATGAGCATGAAGCCTTTTCAGCATCTTCCATCAGATACTCGATGACCTTTTCGCGGGGATTGAAGGGCCTGAGGTCATCCAGTCCCATCGACTTGATGGCTATCTTGACGATATCCTCCTCTGGGATGCCTACTGAGCGGTGCTGCTTCTGCAGGAAGTACTTGCCAGCATCAATAAGTGTGCGCTTGGGGACAAGGCCGACAATTTCGGTGCCAGTAACGCGGATGCCTCGTGCCTGTGCACAGCGGCATACCTCGTCGAAGGCCACATGCAGCGGAGTAACACTCAGGTCGGTCATGTTCATCGATACTTGTGCGATACCATATTCGTCGATATACCAGCCGATAGCCTTAGTGGCCTTCAACGTACCGGGTCGCATCACGGGTTTTCCTTTCTCGTCGCGGATGATGGTACCTGTGATAGGATTGCCTTCACGCATGGGTCGTCCTTTCTCGCGTACGTCGAAAGCGATGGCATTGGCACGGCGGGTCGATGTGGTGTTCAGATTATAGTTTACGGCAATAAGGAAGTCGCGGGCACCTACTGCGGTACAGCCGGTTCTTGTTGCTTCATTCAAAGATGGTGGCATGAAGTCGGGTTGCTTCTCGGGTATGGAGAGTTTCTCGGCAAGGGCTTCGTACTCGCCAGCGCGACAAACGGCAAGGTTCTTGCGTTCGGGCTTGAAGGCTGCCGCCTCGTAGCAGTAGCAGGGGATGCCTGCCTCGTTAGCCATACGCTCGGCCAACTGACGCGCCATTACGGCACATTCCTCAAGCGTGATGCCGCTGACGGGAATGAGAGGTAGCACGTCGGTGGCTCCCATACGGGGATGGGCACCGTGATGCTGACGCATGTCGATGACCTCGCCAGCTTTCTTCGCTCCCCGGAAGGCTGCTTCGACCACTGCCTGTGGCTCGCCTACAAAGGTGACTACCGTACGGTTGGTAGCCTCGCCAGGGTCTACGTTCAGCAGACGGACGCCAGCCACCGACTGGATAGCGTCTGTAATTTGCTTGATGATGTTCATGTTGCGCCCCTCACTGAAGTTGGGTACGCATTCAATAATCTGTTTTTCCGTAGTCATATCGATTTTTGGTTTAAGGAAATGCTTGATGGGGTGGATGAAAAATTATCTGGTAATCTTACGGCTACGTGTTGTGCCGTCAGACATTTGCTCGATGCGGATGTAAGTTCCGCTTGAGGGTTTTGCAACGCGCATGCCCTGCAGGTTATAATAGACGGTAGATGCAGGCACAGTCGCATGGTTGCTGATACCTGTTTGTGTCGATGCAGCCTTGCCCGAGATGGTCACGTTGGCCAATCCCATATTCTTCGTGTTCGTGTTGTAGGGAATATCGTAGAGGTGAATCACTAACGAGCTGGTGCCTGAAGTGGCTTTCCCCTGAACGTCTTCGCTGATGGTGGTATACTTAGGGGAAGCATTGTTGCGGTTGGCCAGTTGTTCGGAGGCAACCTCTATACGGGTGCCGTCATCGTAAAGCCAGTAGGCCTGGAACATACCGTGGTCGGTACCGAAGCGGGTCGCGTTGAACGATACGTGGGTAGGCTGGAACACATTGCCTTCCTTGGGAGTAATGTTGAACTTTACCGCATTGGTCTCGGTGGCACCTGTATCGGAATTCTCATCGGTAATAGTGAAGAGCGTCATGTCGAAGTCTGTCTTCTGGATGCCGTTGACCTTCAAGTGTGAACCGACAGACATTGTCGGCACCTCAAGGAAGTCGCTGATGGATGACGAAAAGCTATACGAAGGCTGAGATGTACCTTCGGACATTGGCCAGGTGATGTCACCGTCTATTGATCCTTCGGTTGGTTCGACGTTGCCACCACCGTCAGGACCGTTGATAGCATCTACCTTTGTGCCGTCTTCCTTGGTGTAGGCGGGATAGTACTCTTCGACAGACTCAATAGCGTCGGCATTGCCGTTGAGCATGATGTCCTGCACCAGCGAGTTGGCATAGACCTCAATGTTGGTGTAGTACTTTTTGGGGTCGAGGGTGTAGAGCTGTGCGTCGGCAGCATTGTTGGGATCCAGACCGTTGGCGGTCTCCCAGGCATCGGACATGCCATCGTTGTCACTGTCGAAGCCAGCGTCATGGGCTGTCGACTCCAGCTCGTAGCCACCCACGTCGCTCACCTTGTCGATGCGACCGTATGTGGGAGTACAGCTATAGGTCTTTCCGTCTTTCACATAGCTCGTTGCCGAGCCTTTGTAGGTGGCTTTTCCGCTGCGTGTCTCAGCTTCATAGCGGATGTCCACGGCGTCGCGTGAGAACGATGCGCCTGCATAGCAGAGAACCTTCTCGTAAGCCTGAGGAGCAGAGTGGGTAGTGACAACGCCCTTGGGAGCAGGCTCTGTCAGCTTCATGCTAACGCAGTCGGTGCCTGCCGAGTTTTTCACGTACGTCACATTGTCACCGTAGTAGTGGTTGGGGTCTGGTGTACAGGGTTCTCCGTTGATGGTGTAGCTACCGTCGTCGTATTTCACTTTTCCCCAGTCAGCATTGGCTGTTGTGTTCAGTTGGTTTCCATTGATATAATAGCGGCTGAACATATTCCAATAGGTCTTGTTATCACTGGAGCTGGTGCTGTTAGCTACCGATGCCGTGGTGATAATGCTAGTTGACACCTGACCGCTCTTGTAGTAATTGTTCACCATGTTTATTTGACCTCCACCAGGGCCTCCGTAGCAGCCATTGCCGCAATTGAACACGATACAGTTGCGGAAGTCAACAATCTCTGCCTGAACAGCGTTCTTCCAGTCGTAGTCGCTGTAGAGCTTGTTGGAGGTATAGCCAGTCCAATTGTAGCGGGCACCGTTGAAACGTGGCGCACGGTTGGCCACATGGGCAATGAGGTTATGGTGGAATGATGCCAGCTTGCCACCCCAGATGCCGCCATAACCGTGCGGGCCCTTGCTGTGTCCAGGGTGAACGAGACTCTCGGCTATAGTACACCACTGCATGGTAAAGTTGTTGTTGTCATAGAACGAAGCCACTTCGTCAATGCTCCAGGAGAAGGAACAGTGGTCAAGGATGAGCCCCGTGATGTTGCGCTGCCAGATGGCGTCGGCACCGTCGTTGACGTTCCTTTCCTCCCCACGGCGACTACGTATGAAGCGTATGATACTGTTGGCCTTTGGTTGGACAGTATAGTAGCGCAATGTGATACCCGGTGCAGGTGCTGTCTGTCCGAGGATGGTGGTGTTGGCACCGATATTCACGTCGCTCTCCAATGCAATAATACCGCCTACATCGAAGACGACGATTTTCTTGTCGTCGCCACTGACTGCCTGACGGAATGAGCCGGCACCAGAGTTGTTCAGGTTGGTGACGTGCACGATTTTACCGCCTCGTCCGCCAGCAGTGTAGCGTCCGTGACCTTCAGCACCAGGGAAGGCAGGCGCCTGTGCCCCTGCGGGGATAAGGGACAACTGAGAAATAAGGAATGAAAAAGCAAGTAGAATACGTTTCATATTGTTTGTTTTTAATGTTTTGTTGTTCAACGTTTAATGTTATTGCATACGCTGCAGTCCCTCCCACCGCACGTTCCATGTACCGTTCTGCGGAAAGCCGGGATTATGACCGAAAGTGCAACCATCCCATCCGGCACACATCATTGCTACGGCAGTGAGCAGAGCTCCATTGCCAGGTAGGTAGATGCGCAGACGTTCGGTGGTCTGAAAGTTATGGCCATTCTTCAGATAAGTGTTCTTTTGCGTGTCGATGAGCAGGGCCTTGAGTGCTGTCTGTGGCTCACCGAGACGGGCAGCAGCCATAGCCGTCATACCATAGTCCCACCCCCAGGTGGTAGGCCAGTTCCAGTTGTCCATCACCCAGTCGAGGGTTTTCTTAGCTGCGACAGAATCGCAGCCTACTGAGAAAGAGGGGAGCATACCGAAAGGGCCGAGCACGGCGGGGTGGTCATTGCGACATTTTTCCTCAAAGGTCTCTTGCTGATTTGAAGTTTCTTGACTTGTAAGCGACCGGAGGTCGAGCGGAGGTTTGGGATTTGAGGCTTTTATTGTACCAACGGTATCAAAGGGGTCAAAGGCGGTAAGACCGGTTGTCTTACCTTTAGGCAAACCTGCGGTGTAGATGCCGTTCTTCGTCTGGGGCAGGGGTGCTATGTTCTTGACAATAGCATCCCATTCGGCGTTACGGGAAAGTCCTTGACGCTCACGCCACTTGTTGGCCACATGGAGACCGTACTGCCAATAAGCCAACTCGAAGGGATGATTATACGAGAAGTCCTTAGACATAGACTCCTGCATAGCCGTCTCACCCTGAAGGAAATATTGTTTCGTTTTAGCGTCGTAGTTTACGAAGTCAGCCATGAATTCGGCGGTTTCTTCCACCTGCTTGGCATACTTGGCAAGGGTCTCGGCGGTAGAATTGGCACGGTAGAGTTCCTCGGCCATATATATATAATGTGGCTGTTGCCAGATGAGGAACGAACCCGTATTACTGGGAGCCTCACCTGCCCACGGGTCGGTCATCTTCATCCAGCGGATTCCCTTGAAACCCTGACGCTCGGCAATCTTCTTGGCTTCGGGATAAGCTATGTGGTTGTACCAGTCGAGCACTTTGGCGACGACCTGAGGACGCTTCCACAGGGCGAAGTCAACAAGATGCCACCATGCCATCTCAAGATGGGGACGACCGAACCAAGAGTTGTATGTCAAACCAGTCTCCTGGGGCGGCATGTTGTTCGCACAGTTTGTCTGTGTGAGGTATTGTGACAGTACGACGCGACGCTCCAGTTCCTTGGCACGAGGGTCGGTGCATTGCGAGAAGTCGACAATAGCACCATCCTGCCACCAGCGGTTCCAAGCTTTGATGACAGCTTTCAGTTCCTGGTCGAAAACAAAAGCTTCTGTTGCAGTGGTAGAACCACTGCCTACGGGAAAAGCGGAATAATGTGCCTTGAAGGCAATCACTTCATCGGGAGTGGATAATTCAAAGTAATGTCGGCCACACTCTGTGAGGGTGGCGTTACCCTGCCAACTGAGGGTAAGGAAGTAATGGGTAGAGTCAAGTACATGTTCAATGACGGCGGCGTGGTCGCTTGTCTCGACGATACGCGATGTGTGCCGTTCAGGTTTTGTCCAGTCGGCAGCTGCGTCGGCATGCTTGCCGGTGGGGTAAGGAAAACGGAACGCTATGCGGGCACGACCGTCTTTCAAGAGTGATGTTTTTATGCGGTAAATGATGGCATCGCGGTCTTGCGTGGCTGCGGTAGTGACATTGACAGCAGTGCCGTCGGCCATGAACTGCGACTCAATGATGCCGTCATAGAGTTTCAGTTCCTGACGGATATTGGTCAGTTCCTTTAAAGCAATCTGTTTGCCCGAGGCATCTTTCAGCTCCAATCCGATAGTGCCGAGATTCAATCGGTGAGGGTTTATGCGGAAATACTCTGTAGCAGCTACGTTGCGGGCTGCATCACCCTTGGAGGTTTTATACTCCACAGCATAGACCTCGGAGTGCCCGTGTCCCAGATTCATTGACTTATAGGAATCCTCGGGCGTCAGGCCATTGGTGTTTTCGAACTTATGCCATCCCCAGTCGGACATGGCTGTCAGAGGCACACCTGCCTCATATTCAAAAGGGTAGGATTGCAGACCAGTAACGTCGACCGTCGTACAGAAGTGACCGTTGCCAACGGTGAGCGAAGCCAAGGGATCTGCTTCAGTGATGACGGGATTGTTGCGTTCTACTACAGCCTGTCGGTCAATGGGCTGCATCACATTGTCGACATCGTAACCCATCATCTCCATCTCGAGTGATGCCCAGATGAACGGGCCGAGACCCTTAGCATCGTTATCACGGATATCTTCAGAGAGGTAGTACTTATAGGAACCGTCGCGACGAGCATTCTCCTTAGCCTTCGCCTTCGGGTTGATTTTTTTCAGGGCAGCCTCCACCTGAGGGCTAATGCCTGGACCAAGACCAGCCACAGCACAGCAGTTGGTCAGCGAAATGGTCTTGTCCTCGTTTACTCGGATAAAATTGTTGATGATGCCGCGATAGGCCTTGATACCAGCCTCGCGGTATTTTGTTCCAAGGTAGCCCTTGCGATAGGCTTTCAGCAAAGCATAGGCAAACATCGACGAGCAAGTAGACTCCAAATAATTACCCTCACGTCCCGGTGAGTCCATTACCTGATACCACACGCCTGATTGCTTGTCCTGCCACTTGATGACGGCATCAAGATCCTTGCGTAGCAGTTCTATGAGTTCACCACGACGGGCATAGTCCTCGGGCACTGCATCGAGCACTTCGATGAGTGCCATCGTGTACCAACCCTGAGCTCTGCCCCAACAATGTTGCGATAGTCCTGTCTCCTTGTCGGCCCAGAACATATTGCGGTTCTCGTCGTAGGCATGACGGTTGAGGCCTGTCTTTGGGTCGAGTGTACGGTCGTAGGTAATCGACAGCTGGTTCACGGCATCGTTATAAATATTGTTGATTCTAATATCAGCCTCAAGAGGTTTACGTTTTCCCAGACCTGCTTTTTCCGTGATGGGAGCCGTCAAGCAGCGGAAGGGCAACCCCATGAAGATACCGTCGAGCCACACCTGATAGGCATAGATGGCCTTATGCCAGTAGACCTTGTCGGCTACGGTACGCGGCTGATCCTGTAGCTGTTTCATCAGCGTCTGCATAGCCAGCAGGTTCTTTTTCTCGGGCAGTTGCTGGTACATGCGAGTGACGAAATGCCCCGTGCGGATATTGTCGAGGTTATAGTCCAGGATGTTGTAGCCCCGGATCTCGCCCCGCTCATTAATCATCGTGTCGGTGTAGAGCTTGCAATAGTCCAGTATCTTCTGGTCGCCGTAGCGCAGATAGGTGTCGAGCATACCTTCGAGCTCGATGCCCATCACGTAGCTCCACTTGGGGCGTGATGAGAAGTCGAGCATGTACGATTGCGGTGTACGCTGCATCTCCGAGTAGGTCATCCACTGCGAATAATGCTTGTAGGGTTTCTCCTGCAGACAGAGTGAACCGTTTATAAAGAGTTTGTCGAAGCGAACGTCGCGCACCTTCCCACTCTGGAAGTTGCCCTGCGCAACGCCATTGAAGCGGCAGTTGCTGACGTTGATGTCGTAGACGTAGGTGTCCTCGTTCAAGCCTATAATCTGTACGCCATACTTCGAACGTTCACAAGTGACGTTCTCCACGTTCACATTGCGAACCGTAGGATAGTTGCCCCGACAACACACTTCGTTATGCTCGTAGTCAAGGTTGATCTTCACCACCGACTCGCCGCACTGACCCACCTTGATGTCCCGCACGTTGATGTTCTCAATCACACCGCCTCGACATGAGTTTGTTTTGATGCGCAGCACACGGTCGAGGTTTGGCGAGTCCATCACGCAGTCGTGGGCAAAGACATTCTTACAGCCTCCACTGATTTCTGATCCGATGACCACTCCTCCGTGACCGTTCTTCATCTCACAGTTGCGGATGATGATGTTCTGCGAGGGCATTCCCCGCTCGCGTCCGTCGCGATTGCGCCCGCTCTTGATAGCGATACAGTCGTCGCCTGTATTGAAGAAACAGTTCTCAATGAGCACGCGGTTGCACGACTCAGGGTCGCAGCCGTCACCGTTAGGTCCGTCGTTGTTGATGTGTACGCCACGCACGGTGATGTCGGTCGAGCGGTAGGGATGAATAACCCAGAAGGGCGAGTCGAGCAACGTGACATCCTCGATGAGCACGCGCTGACAGTCGACGAAGTTTACCAGCTGCGGGCGCAGACCGTCCTTCGCGGTGAAAGTGCGTTCGGGCGTCGGTTGTCCTTTATCGTCGCGCATGGGCACTCCGTCCTCACCATTATGTAGCAGTCGCGGACGGGCTTCCAGCTTCTGGCTTGTCATACCTTCCTTCCATCCGAACTTCGCTGCTCCGCACCAGGGCCACCACGTGTCGCGTGAACCGCCTCCGTCGATGGTTCCCTTGCCCGTGATGGCTACGTCCTCAGCCTTGTAGGCATAGACACAGGGCGACAGATTATAACACTCCAAGCCTTCCCATGACGTTTCGACAATGGGATAGAGCTCTGGCTGGAACACGAATTTCAGTACGGCTCCCTTACTCAACACAAGGTTCACCCTGCTCTTCAGCTGGATGGCACCTGTCTTGAACTCGCCTGCAGGCACAACTACGCGGCCACCACCCTTCTTCGAGCAGCGGTCTATCGCCTTCTGGATGGCCTGTTGGTTAACGGATGCAGAAGTTTCGGGCTTGGCTCCGAACTTCGTGACGGGATATTCCTTTTCGTACAACTGTGCAGCCTGAATGCTCTTCTCAATCTGCTGATACATGTCCTTATCCCACCCCTTGGCCATGTTTATGGCAGGTATGAGCAAACAAAGCAGTATCAACCTGATGGTCTTAGTCATTTTTGTAGAGTAGTTTTTGTTAGTGTTCATTGATTTGGTGGGCAAAGTTACAAAGAAAAATCTATCCCGCCAAAAAGATTCTTTGTTTTTCATCCCCTTTTTGCCTAATTGTTGCGCTGTTATGATTTTTTTTCCAAAAATCGATACAACGTATCGGTTTTTTTCGTATCTTTACACCGCAAAAACGTTAAACTAAAATCTATTGTGTTATGAGAATCGGAATTCCAAAGGAGATTAAGAACAATGAGAACCGTGTGGGTATGACTCCTTCGGGCGTTGCTGAGATGGTGAAGCACGGGCACGAGGTGTTGGTGCAGCATAAGGCCGGTGAAGGTAGCGGCTTCAGCGATGAGGACTATGTGCGTGCCGGTGCCAAGATCCTGCAGAACATCGACTTCGTCTATCAGGAGGCCGACATGATTGTAAAGGTGAAGGAACCCATCGAACCTGAGTACCCGCTCGTGAGAAAAGGACAACTGGTGTTTACCTACTTCCATTTCGCGTGTGAGCGCGAGCTGACCGAGGCGATGATACGCAGCGGTGCTGTATGTCTGGCTTACGAGACCGTTCAGCTGCCTGACCGTTCACTGCCGTTGTTGCTGCCTATGAGTGAGGTGGCCGGACGTATGGCCACGCTCAATGGTGCCTACTACCTGCAAAAGACCAAGGGCGGTAAGGGCAAGCTCATCAGCGGTGTGCCCGGCGTATCACCAGCCCGGGTGCTGGTATTAGGCGGTGGTATCGTGGGCGAGGCTGCTGCACGCATGGCTGCGGGTATGGGCGCTCAGGTAACGATTACCGACATCTCGCTGCCTCGTCTGCGTCAGTTGGAGATGGAGTTGCCGCCAAATGTCCGCACCCTCTTCTCCAGTGAGCATAACATCCGTCGCGAACTGCCTACGGTTGACATTGTCATAGGTTCGGTATTGGTGCCTGGCGACAAGACACCTCACCTGATTACTCGTGATATGCTGAAGCTGATGGAGCCCGGTACGGTGCTCGTCGATGTGGCTATCGATCAGGGTGGCTGCTTCGAGACATCGCATCCCACTACCCATAGCGACCCTGTCTACGAGGTCGATGGCATCCTCCACTATTGTGTAGCTAATATTCCCGGTGCCGTGCCCAACACGTCGACTATCGCCCTGACCAATGCTACGCTGAAGTATGCCTTGGCCCTTGCCGACAAGGGTTGGCAGAAAGCCTGCGAGGACGACGAGGCCCTGCGTCGTGGCTTGAACATTGTTGAGGGCAAGGTTGTCTACAAGGCTGTGGCCGACGTCTTTGGCATCAAGTAATTTACACAGATGAAACGTGCAATCGTTGTGGGAGCCTCCTCGGGCATAGGACTCGAGGTGGCTCGCCTTTTGCGGCAGCAGGGGTGGATGGTAGGTGTGGCTGCACGCCGAGTGGAGTTGCTGACCGATTTTGAACACTCGGCACAGATAGACGTAACCTCTCCCGATGCCGGCGAACAGCTACTCGCATTAGTGGAAAGGGTAGGGGGGCTTGACCTCTATTTCCACGCTTCGGGCATAGGCCATCAGAACCGTGAACTGCATGAGGATATTGAGCTGAGAACACTGGAAACCAATGCCTTGGGCTTTACCCGTATGGTGGGAGCCGCCTATCGATACATGGCTGGTCACGGTGGGGGCCACATCGCTGTCATCTCGAGCATCGCCGGCACGAAAGGCTTGGGGCCAGCCCCCTCGTATTCGGCTACGAAGGCATTCCAAAATACATATATCCAGTCGTTAGAACAACTAGCCAATGCCCGTCGCCTGAACATCCGTTTCACCGACCTACGTCCGGGCTTTGTTGCCACCGACCTGCTCAACGATGGTAACCGCTATCCTATTCTATTAGATAAGGTCTCGGTGGCACGTGATATGGTCAGATCTATTGGTCGTCGACGCCATGTGCGGGTTATCGACTGGCGCTGGCGCATTATTACCAGCGTCTGGAGGCTCATTCCCCGATGCCTGTGGCGTCACTTGCGGTTGTAGGACACTAATAAGAAAGAGCAGTAAAACATGGAACGAAACACAGAATTGAGGCTCGCGTGGGACTTCGTTGAGCACACGGGTCGTAGCATCTTCCTCACGGGCAAGGCTGGAACGGGTAAGACCACCTTCCTGAGAACCGTAGTAGAACGTAGCAGTAAACGTTCTATCGTCGTGGCTCCTACTGGCGTGGCGGCCATTAATGCGGGAGGCGTGACCATCCATTCCTTCTTCCAACTTCCTTTCTCGCCTTTCGTACCTAACGCGCAGATTAAGAGTAAATTTGATTTTGGGCGTGAAAAGCGTAAGCTTATCGCCTCTATTGATTTGCTGATTATCGATGAAATATCGATGGTCCGTTCTGATTTGCTCGATGCCATCGACTCCGTGTTGCGTCGTTTCCGCGACCGCTATCAACCTTTTGGTGGCGTTCAGATGCTGATGATTGGCGATTTGCAACAACTGACGCCTGTGGTTACACCAGAAGACGAGCGCATGCTGAAGCCCTATTACGACACTCCTTATTTCTTCGCTTCGAAAGCACTGGCGCAATTGGATTATGTGACCATCCAGTTAGAGAAAGTCTACCGTCAGCAGGACAGTGCGTTTCTCACTATATTGAACCACATACGCGATGGACGGCCGACACCCGACGATTTGGCAGCGCTGAACCGTCGCTGCCAGCCGATGTTCATACCGAAGCCCGACGATGGCTATGTGCGCCTGACTACGCATAACCGTCTGGCCGACTACTACAACGAGACGGAGCTGCGCAAACTTCCTTCGCCAGCGTTCCTGTATAAAGCGAAAATAAAAGGCACGTTCCCCGATATTTCCTATCCCACTGCCGAGTCGTTGGAACTGAAGAGAGGGGCGCAGGTCATGTTCATCAAGAACGACCCATCGGGGCACCATCTATATTATAACGGAAAGATAGGCCATGTAACCTATGCCGATGCCTCGAAAGTGCTCGTGCTCTGCCCTGGCGAGAGCGATGCCATTGAGGTTGAGCCGTTAGAGTGGGAGAATGCCCGATATACATTGAATCCTGAGACTCACGAGATTGAGACCGACGTGCAGGGTACATTCAGCCAACTGCCACTGCGATTGGCTTGGGCCATCACCATTCACAAAAGTCAGGGCTTGACGTTCTCGCATGCCATCATCGAAGCCAACCAGTCGTTTGCTCCAGGGCAAGTCTACGTCGCCTTAAGTCGTTGCCGCACGCTCGAAGGACTGGTACTGGCTGCACCCATCGGTCAGCAGGCCATCATCAACGATCAGCGTGTAGATAGTTATATAGGTCAGCAGGAAGCCGAGGCACGTCGCAGCATTGAGCAACTGCCTGCTCTCAAAGAGGAGTACTACCGTCATCTGTTGCTCGAACTCTTCGACTTCCGCAATGTGCTCTATGCCCAGGAACACATGGTACGTCTCTTTTCTGAATATTTCTATCACAGCCATGCCTCGCTTATGCAGATGCAGAAGATGGCGCTGGAAGACCTGCGTCAACGTGTTATGACCATCTCAGAGAAGTGGACGGCGCAAATACGCCAGATGTCTACTGAAGCCCTGCATGTCAACGACTTCTTGGAACGTGTACAGAAGAGTTCCTATTATTTTTCCTCGGCACTTGCCGAAATCTTTGAGAAGCCGCTAATGCTGGCAAAGGATGTCAACGTAGGCAACAAGCAGGCCATGAACCGCTTGGGGCTTGCCCTGTCTGAGTTGCGCCAGACGGTGCTTGCGCGTAAGTATCTGTTGCAGAAGATAGCTGAGCGGGGATTCACCATCACTATCTATTTGAAAGAAAAACAGATGTCGATGCTCGATGCACTTGATGATAACCAGCAGAAGACAACTCGACGGAGGCAGCCTAAGAAAGAACCGAAGGAAAAGACTTGGAGCACTTCGTTCAGACTCTATCAGGAAGGCAAAACGCCAGGGCAGATTGCAGCCGAGCGGTCGCTCACCGTGGGTACTGTCCTCGGCCATCTTGCCCGTTATCTCCCTACAGGTGAGGTACAACTCGACGACTTGGTCTCTCCCGAACACCAGCAAGCCATAAAAAAGATCATCGCCATCGTGGGCACGTCAGAAACTACCACCGCCATCAAAGCACTCTGTCCACCTGACGTTACCTACGAGGAAATACGGCTCATTTTGTCTCTGAAAAATTAAGAATCTTTCTGCTGCTGAACAAGTTAGTCATCCCACTCCTGCCCCTCTCCTACAAGGGAGGGGAGCGGCTACACATTGATTTTTACTCAAATATCTCATGTTTGGACTTTTTCAAGTGGACTCAATTAATTGAAAAAAAAGAGGCTTGATGTTCTTATTTCAAAATTAATGTGTAACTTTGCACCCGCTAAATTTAAACATATCTCGTAATTATGATCAACATTACTTTTCCGGACGGATCTGTTCGCTCGTATGAGCAGGGCGTAACCGGACTTCAGATTGCCGAGAGCATTTCGCCGGCTCTGGCACGCAGCGTAGTGGCTTGCGGTGTGAATGGCGAGACTGTGGAGTTGAACCGTCCTATCAACGAAGACGCAACCATCGAGCTATATAAGTTCGAGGACGAGCAAGGTAAGCATACCTTCTGGCACACCTCTGCTCACTTGCTGGCTGAAGCCCTCCAGGAATTGTATCCTGGTATTCAGTTCGGCTTTGGTCCTGCTGTAGAGAGCGGTTTCTTCTATGATGTGCTGCTGCCCAATGGCGAGAGCATCAAGGAGAGCGACTTCCCCAAGATTGAACAGAAGATGAAGGAGCTGTCTGGCAAAAAGGAGCCTGTCGTTCGTCGAGAGGTGGCCAAGGCCGACGCATTGAAGGAGTTTGCTGCTGACGGTCAGACCTATAAGTGCGAGCATATTGAGCAGGACCTCGAGGATGGCACCATCACTACTTACACACAAGGAAACTTCACCGACCTCTGTCGCGGTCCGCACCTTGTGGATACTGGCGAGATCAAGGCCATCAAGCTGACCAGCGTCGCTGGTGCTTTCTGGCGTGGTGACGCTACACGTGAGCAGATGCAGCGTCTGTATGGCATCTCATTCCCCAAGAAGAAGATGCTCGACGAGTATCTCGTCATGCTGGAGGAAGCCAAGAAGCGCGACCACCGCAAGATTGGCAAGGAGATGGAGCTGTTTATGTTCTCTGATAAAGTAGGTAAGGGTCTGCCCATCTGGTTGCCCAAGGGTACCGATATGCGTTTGCGCTTACAGGACCACCTGCGTAAGGTTCAGAAGCGTTACGGCTATCAGGAGGTCATCACTCCACATATCGGCTCGAAGAACCTCTACGTTACCTCTGGTCACTGGGATCACTACGGCAAGGATTCCTTCCAGCCTATTAATACTCCCGAGGAGGGCGAAGAGTATCTGTTGAAGCCCATGAACTGTCCTCACCACTGCGAGATTTTCGCATGGAAGCCCCGTTCCTATAAGGATCTGCCCCTGCGCATTGCCGAGTTCGGTACCGTTTATCGCTACGAGCAGAGTGGCGAGCTGCACGGCTTGACCCGTGTTCGTTCGTTCACTCAGGACGATGCCCACCTTTTCTGTCGTCCTGACCAGGTGAAGCAGGAGTTCCTCAATGTGATGGATATCATCAACGTGGTGCTCTCTGCCTTTGGCTTCAACTTTGAGGCACAGATCTCGCTGCGCGATCCCAACAACCACGAGAAGTATGTGGGTAGTGACGAGGACTGGGCACTGGCCGAGAAAGCCATCCAGGAGGCTTGCGCCGAGAAGGGTCTGCCCGCAAAGGTTGAATACGGCGAGGCTGCTTTCTATGGTCCTAAGCTCGACTTTATGATCAAGGATGCCATCGGTCGTCGTTGGCAGCTGGGAACTATTCAGGTGGACTACAACCTGCCTAAGCGCTTCCAGCTGGAATATACCGACGAGGACAATCAGAAGAAGACACCTGTGATGATTCACCGCGCACCGTTCGGCTCTATGGAGCGTTTCACCGCCGTGCTCATCGAGCACACCAGTGGTCACTTCCCCTTGTGGCTGACTCCCGATCAAGTGGTGGTGCTGCCGCTGTCGGAGAAATATAATGAGTACGCCAAAAGCGTACTCCACACTTTCGAGCAGCAGGGCGTTCGCGGCTCTATTGACCTGCGCAACGAGAAGCTGGGACGTAAGATTCGCGACAACGAGCTGAAGCGCATCCCCTACATGGTCATCGTCGGAGAGAAGGAAGAGGCCGAAGGTCTTGTCAGCATGCGCCAGCAGGGTGGTGGCGAACAGCGCACCATGACAATTCAGGAGTTTATCGACAAGATTAACGATGAAGTGAAGGAGCAGACAAAGAACTTCTAAGCAAGTGAAAGTTTATTTGTCAGCTTTCGTGTTTTACGCATAAATAAAGGGGTTTCGCATGATTGATACAGCGGAGCCCCCTTTTTACATGGAGGGGAATCATAGAAATTGTATTGTATAACGAATCACTAACGAATCAATCAGAGAAAGAATGTTGACGATTGCGGAAATCATGATGTTGTCTGTGGCATTGGCTATGGATTGCTTTACGGTGTCGATAGTCAGTGGGGTTATCCTGAGGAAGAGGGTGTGGTCGGTGATTCTCTCGACAGCCTTCTACTTCGGACTTTTCCAGGCGATGATGCCGTTGTTGGGATGGTTGGCAACTACTCGTTTTGCCCATTATGTCGAGGCCTACGACCACTGGTTTGCCTTTGGGCTGTTAGCCTTTCTCGGTGTGAAAATGATCGTCGAGTCGTTTGGCCCTGACGAGGAGCAACACTTCAATCCGCGACGGTTGACCACACAACTGGTATTGGCTGTGGCCACAAGCATCGACGCATTGGCGGTGGGCATCTCGTTTGCAGTAACTGGATATGACACCATTGGGAGCCTCCTGTTCCCACTGCTGGCTATCGGCATGGGATCGTTCGTTTTCAGCATAGCGGGCCACCAGTTGGGCATCGTCTTCGGCAACGGCATCAGACGACGGTTGCGGCCAGAGCTCTTCGGTGGTCTTATTTTGCTGTTCATAGGTATCAAAATATTGCTTTCGCACCTCACGGTATGACCCTAAGTCGCTAATTTTTGCATACTTACCTTAAAATAACTGCGAAAATATTTTGCAATATCAACGAATTGTAGTAACTTTGCACCCGATTTTCTAAAAACAGTTAATGAAGACAGACAAAAAACAGAATCAGTACCGTATCAACGAACAGATACGCGTAAGAGAGGTGAGAATCGTCGACGAAGGCGGTTCGAGCGTAATGCCTACAAAGCAAGCCTTGGACATGGCACGCGAACAGGGCGTAGACCTTGTGGAGATTTCTCCTAATGCCAATCCTCCTGTATGTCGTCTCATTGACTACTCGAAGTTCCTATACCAGCAGAAGAAGAGGGCCAAGGAAATGAAGGCCAAGCAGGTAAAGGTCGAGGTGAAGGAAATCAGGTTCGGTCCACAGACCGATGAGCATGACTACCAGTTCAAGCTGAAACACGCCAAGGAGTTCCTTGAGGATGGCAACAAGGTGCGTGCATACGTGTTCTTCCGCGGACGCTCAATTCTCTTCAAAGAGCAGGGTGAGGTGCTGTTGCTTAGATTTGCCAACGATCTTGAGGAATGGGGCAAGGTAGAGTCGATGCCGAGCCTTGAAGGAAAGAAAATGTTCCTCTATCTGGCACCGAAGAAGACGGGAGGCTCGGGCAAGAAGAGTCAGCAGGCACGCGACCGCGAAGCACGTGAGGCCGAGAACACCGAGAACGTGAAGGCTGCTGCAAATGTTGAGAAAGACATCGATGTCGAAGCTCCTGTGAACGGAGGCTTACTGGCCAATGCCAAGATCAGTGCCGAAGCACTGAAGAAGCTGACAGAGACAGATGATTAATAATCAATAAGAAGAAAAGGTGCGCTGCGCCCGGTATATGCGTTGCCACCACATATTTAATAACAATTTAAAAACAAAAAACAATGCCAAAAGTAAAGACAAACTCCGGTGCCAAGAAGAGATTCTCGTTTACCGGTACGGGTAAGGTTAAGAGAAATCACGCTTACCACAGCCACATCCTGACCAAGAAGACCAAGAAGCAGAAGCGTAACTTGGTGCACTCGGCCATCGTTGACAACAGCAACATGAAGCAGGTACGCGACCTGTTGTGTCTCCGTTAATCTCAACCCTATTGTCGAACATCTAAAGTAGGGGCGTATCGCATACGCCCGAAAAGAAAGGAAAAAAATTATGCCAAGATCAGTAAACCACGTTGCATCAAGAGCAAAACGTAAGAGAATCCTTAAGCTCACCCGCGGCTACTTCGGAGCCCGCAAGAATGTTTGGACAGTAGCAAAGAATACCTGGGAGAAGGGTCTGACCTACGCCTATCGTGACCGTCGTACCAAGAAGCGCAACTTCCGCGCTCTGTGGATTCAGCGTATCAACGCTGCCGCACGTATGGAGGGCATCAGCTACTCGAAGCTCATGGGAGCTCTGGCCAAGGCTGGTATCGAGATCAACCGCAAGGTGCTCGCCGACCTCGCCTTGAACAACCCCGAGGCTTTCAAGGCCATCGTTGCAAAGGTGAAGTAAGCGTCTTAGAATTGACGATGAAAGAAATGAAAAATGGCTGCCGGATTCGGTAGCCATTTTTTATTTCTTCAATTCTTGATTTTTTCAATTTTTCAATTTTTCAAAACACTTTCCACCATTTCTTCTTAGGGTGCATATCCTCGTATGAGGTGAGCGTGGCGCTCTGAACCTCTTCGATAATCAGGTCGTGCCAAGTCTTGTGGCGACTAATCATGCGGTAGATGGTTCCCCAGTCGGGAAGACCTCCAAGGTTGCGGTCGTCAATGAAATAATCCACTTTGATCTTGCGGCTGAAATGTTGGTTATTCTCCTCCTTTTCTTCAGGATAGTCGCGATTGACGGCATAGAACTCCACGCCACGCTGGCGACACCACTCAACAGCGGCATCAAGCAGCTCACCCTCACGCACCGTCCAAAGAATAAGACGGTGGTGGTCTTTGATGAGCATCTTCAGCGTTTCGATGGCAAAAGGTATTTCCGGACCTATTTCCGGATAATGGTGTTCGACGATGGTTCCGTCGAAATCAACAGCAATCAGCATAGATTTTTCTTATTTCTTGATGGAGTCGTCGTCTTTCTTGCCGTAGTGGCTGGCCGAGTAATTGCCATACTGACCATAGAGTCCGTAGTTACCATAGCTGCCATAGCCATAGCGTCCGTAACCATAGCGCCCATATCCATAACGACCGTAGCCATAGCGTCCGTACTTGCCATACTTGCCGTAGCCATAGTAGTAACCGTACTTCTTCTTCGACATGTCGATGCCGTTGAGCACGACACACATGTTGGGCAGCTTTTCTTCCTGGGCCAGGCCATTAATCATACCGAAACTGGACTTAGGTGTGTAGTCAGCACGTACTACCATGCAGGTAACATCGGCATAAAGACCTATCTGCAGCGTATCGGTAACCAGACCGACAGGAGCTGTATCGATGATGATGTAATCGTATTTCTGGCGCAGCAAATCCATGATCTGGCGCATGCTGTCGCGAGCCAACAGCTCTGTGGGGTTGGGTGGGATAGGTCCGGCCAGCAGCAGGTCAAGGTTGGCATTGACACCTGAAGGCCTTACCTGAGAATTCACGTCGTTCATGGTAACGTTATCCTTGGTGAGCAGGGTAGTGATACCAGCTTGACGGTCGGCAATGTCGAAGAGTCTGCCAAGTGCGGGTTTGCGAATGTCGACACCCATCAGGATGACCTTCTTGCCTAACAGAGCAAAGCTCACTGCAAGGTTGGCGGCATTAAAGGTCTTACCCTCGCCCGAGGTAGTCGAGGTGAACATGATGACTTTCTGGCCTTCCTTCATCATGAACTGTATATTGGTACGCATCGAACGGAATATCTCATCAATCTGATTGTTCTTGTTCTCATGCACCACGATACCTGCAGCCGTTTTCACACTGTCGCTGGCTACAGCCACATCGGCAACTACAGGCAGATGCGTCAGACGCGCCACATCTTCATGGCCTTCAATCTTATAGCGCATAATCTGTATCAGATAGGAGATGAGCAGGGGAAGACAGAAAGCCAAGACCAAAGCAACAAGCATGATGATGTTCGACTTGGGGCTGACCTTACCCTCGAGTGTGGGATCGTCAATCAGACGTCCTTTGTCAGCCGTTGCAGCAAGCGAGATAGAGTTCTCCTCACGTTTCTGCAAAAGCATCAAGTACAGTCCCGACTTCACTTCCTGCTGGCGTCCTATCTGGTTGAGCACGCGTTCCTGCTCAGGCGACTGGGCCACGCGCTGCTGATAGACATTGTATTGCTGTTGCAGCGATGTCTGTTGGATCTGTGCACTGCGACGTGCCTGTGCAAGGGCATCGTGGATGCTTCCTTCAAGCTGGTCGAGCGTCTGTGTGAGCTGCTTCACCTGAGGCGAGTTTTCCGATGCCGTCAGCATCAGTCGGTTGCGCTCCTGCACATTCTGATTATAGGTGGTGATGAACGAAGTGGAGATTCCGTCGGTAAGTCCGATGTTCGAAGGAATAATCTTGTAGCGGTTCTTAGGATCGAGCACGAACTCGCGCAAGTACTCTACCAGTTGCATCTGTGTCTGGGCATCGTGCAGTTTCTGCTCGAGCCCGTAGACCTGCGTCATAGAGTAGTTGGCATCAATATTCTGCTGCACCATACGGTTCTCGCGCTTGTACGTTTCAATCTCGCCTTCAGTAGCTCCCAGCTCACCGTTGATCTTTTCCAGACGGCTGTTGATAAAGGCTTCCGTCTTGAAGGCCACCTCGTTCTTGTCTTCGTTGGCCTGCTGGTTGTAACAGAACACCAGTTCCTTCAGATAGTCAAGACCACGCTCGGCATTCTTGTCACTCAACGAGAGAACGGCTATAGATGTCTGCTTGGAGAAGTTTGAAACGCTGAGGCTTCCCCTGTAGCGGTTAGCCACCTGATGGAGAGGCAGGATACGGATATAGATGATCTGGTTGTCCTCCATTTCGCGCAAGCCGTTCTTGCGAAGGGTAATCGTACCTTTCGAGGTTTTTACGATGGCAGGCAGACGGGTGAACTTGCCTCTGAGGTGCTCGTTGATCCCTTCTACGTAATAGGTGCCAGCCTTGCGTGCGATCTGAATCTCAATGGGGCTCGTGTTTTCAATGAGATGGGCAGAGTCGAGGTCGGCATTGATGGGTTGGGTCTTATAGATCAGACATTTCTTCACTCTACCATCCGTGCGATACTCAGTGTAGAGCTTCAGGTTCTTCACGGCAGCCAACGCCAATGACTTCGACTGAAGTATCACCACCTCGTTGTCGATACCTGTTGAGGCCGAGAGGGTTCCGAGGTCTTGGATATTGCGCAGGTTGTTGCGCGAAGAGTTGGTTTGCTGTTCCTCCTTGACCAGGATTTTTGCTGAGACAGAATAGACTGGGTCAGTGTACCTGATGTAAAGGAGTGCAGCGCTGATGAAAATGATGAATGACACCAAGAACCACTGCCAATTAAGTACGACAAGCGTAAAAACGGTCATTAGGTCAAAGGAACTGCCTTCTTCTTCAGCCATAACCGGCTGGTCTTTTATTTCCTCGATGTTTTTTGTATTGTCCATGACAGATATTTGTTTTTCTTTGATTTAATAATTTATAATAAGGAGTAAACAGGCTAATTAGGATATGTTGTTTGCCAGTTGCAGCAGATACTGTCCGTAGCTGTTTTTCTTCATGGGCTCGGCCAGCTTGATGAGCTGCTCGTTGTCAATCCAGCCTTTCTTGAAAGCGATTTCTTCGAGGCAGGCTACTTTCAGACCCTGACGTTTTTCAATCACCTCGATGAAGGTCGAGGCTTCGGCCAGTGAGTCGTGGGTGCCGGTGTCGAGCCAGGCAAAGCCGCGCTGGAGCGTCTGAACTTTCAGCTTTTGTTGCTTCAAGTATTCTTGGTTGACGGTAGTGATTTCAAGCTCTCCACGGGCACTGGGCTTGATCTGCTTGGCGATGTCTACCACGCTGTTCGGATAGAAGTAAAGCCCCACAACGGCATAGTTCGACTTCGGATGCTCGGGTTTCTCTTCGATGCTGAGACAGTTGCCCTCGGCATCGAACTCGGCTACACCGTAGCGTTCAGGGTCGTTGACATAGTAGCCGAAGACGGTAGCCAGTCCCTGCTTCTCAGCGTTCTCGACGCTTTGGCGAAGTAGGCCTGTAAATCCTGAACCGTAAAAGATGTTGTCACCAAGCACCAGGCATGCACAGTCATCGCCAATGAACTCCTCACCAATAATAAATGCTTGGGCAAGACCGTCGGGCGATGGTTGCTCGGCATATTCGAAGTGGACTCCCAGATCACTTCCGTCGCCAAGCAGACGACGGAAGCCTGGCAGGTCGTGCGGTGTCGAGATAATCAGTATCTCGCGGATACCTGCAAGCATGAGTGCCGATATGGGATAGTAAATCATCGGCTTATCGAAAATGGGTATCAGCTGTTTACTAATGCCCTTCGTAATCGGGTAGAGGCGTGTGCCGCTTCCACCTGCAAGAACGATACCTTTCATAATAATATAGTCGGTCAAATTGCAATTTACGGCTGCAAATTTACAAAACTATTCCCAAATGACCAAATCTATTGACAAGAAAAGCAAAAAAAACGAATAGCTTTGCAGTTTTCAGATTTTTATTTGTACCTTTGCACACCGTTAAAACTATGATTATGGGAATACTTTCAAAATTGTTTGGCCGTAAGAGTGCCGATGAGAATGAAATGAAGACAGGTGGCATGGAAGATTTCATGACACTTATCAGGGTATACTTTCAGGCAGTGATGGCTGCTGACCTCCACATCACCAATTTGGCAGCACTGCCCGATCTCAGGGTCTTCAAGACCACCCTGCGTGTGCCTACTCAGGGAGGAAAGCTCGGACTTGGCGAGAAAAGCCGCTGCAAGAAGATGTTGAAGGAAATGTATGAGATGGACGACCAGTTCTTCAAGGAGATTGATCAGAGTATCAACAAGCGTTGTAAGAAAATTCAGGACGTGCAGCCTTACATGTTGCAGTTTCAGTCGTACATCCAGAACATCATGATGCTCACGGGCAATCTGATGAAGTTCAAGATGCGCATACCCAGCATTTTCAAGAAGGCATTGCTGACGATGACCGAAAAGACAGTCAACGATATCTTTAATAAGAACGACTTTACCGATCCCAGTACACTGAAGACCGTAGTCAGCGTGCGTGAACTGAACAAACGGCTTGGCTTCTCGCAGAAGTGGACTACCGACTTTGTCTATCGAGTGGTGATGCTCGCAAAAAAAGAACCGAAGAAGAAAGAAGAATAATATCATATTGAGGAATGAGGAAGGAAGAATGAATGCTGAAAAAGCACAAAATATCAAACAAATGGTTAAACCTTGTTAAACCATAGCTGTTTCTTTTTTCTTATTTCACATTTCTCAATTTAAAACCCTAACTTTGTAGGTCAAATATATAGTCATGACCGAAAGTGAAAAAGCCTTAGCAACGTTCCAGACCCGTGTAAGGGACTTGATTCGCCGATTTCAGCAGCTGAAAAAGGAGAATGAGGAATTGTATGCCATGGTTGGTGAAAGCGAAGAGAAAATCAAGAAGCTTGAAGCCAGGATTTCACAGGCGGAGCGTGATTACCAGTCGTTGAAGATGGCCAGGATGGTTGAAATCACTGATGGCGACCTCGAGGGTGCCAAGAACAGGTTGGCTCGTCTGATACGCGAAGTAAACAAATGCATTGCTCTTTTGAGTGACGAAAAGTAGGGAAGAAGCGATGGCAGAAGACAGTAAGGAGAAGCTATATATAAAACTGCATGTCTACGATAAGGATATCCACGTGACCATCAATCGTGACGAGGAACAGCTTTACCGTGATGCAGCAAAGCTTATCACAGAGCGATACGGCGTCTACAATCAGATGTTCAAGGTCAGTAAGAGCGACCATGAAATAGCATTGATGACGCTTGTTGAGATTGCGTTGCGCTTACAGCGGGAGCTGACGCGCAATGATACTCAACCGTACGACCGTATTCTCTTGCAACTGACTTCTGAAATTGAAGAAGCCCTTAAACAGTAAGAGAATATTTCTAATTTATATAAACCATTATTATGATTGTAGTAACCATCATTGTAGCCGTAGCAGCTCTCCTCTTGGGAGTTGCCATAGGCTATTATCTTTTCCTTAAGGTTGTTAAGGGAAAATACAACGAGATGATCGATGCTGCCTCTAAGGAGGCAGAGGTAATCAAGGAAAAGAAACTCCTTGAGGTCAAGGAGAAGTTCCTCAACAAGAAAAGCGAACTGGAGAAAGAGGTGCAGCAGCGCAACCAGCACATCCAGCAGAGTGAGAACAAGCTGAAGCAGCGCGAGATGTCGCTCAACCAGCGTCAGGAAGAACTGGGACGTCGCAAGAACGAACTCGACAACCAGCAGCAGCGCATCGACAACGAGAAAAAGGCCATGGCCTTGAAGCAGGAAGAGCTGGGCAAGATGCAGCAGAAAGAGCGTGAGAAGCTCGAAGAGCTCTCTGGTCTCAGTGCCGAGGAAGCCCGTAACCGTCTGGTAGAAAGCCTGAAGGACGAAGCGAAGACTGCCGCTGCTTCCTACGTTAATGAAATCATGGACGAGGCGAAGCTCAATGCCAATGCCCAGGCTAAGAAGATTGTGATCCAGACCATTCAGCGCGTAGCTACTGAGACTGCCGTTGAGAACAGTGTGTCTGTGTTCCATATCGAGAACGACGAGGTAAAGGGCCGCATCATTGGCCGTGAGGGTCGCAACATCCGTGCCCTCGAGGCTGCCTGTGGCGTTGAGATCGTGGTCGACGATACTCCCGAAGCCATCGTTATCAGTGGCTTTGACCCTGTGCGTCGTGAGACCTGTCGTCTGGCCCTGCATCAGCTCGTGAGCGACGGACGTATCCATCCTGCACGCATCGAGGAAGTCGTAGCCAAGGTGAAGAAACAGTTGGAGAACGAGATTATCGAGACAGGTAAGCGTACTGCTATCGACTTGGGTATCCACGGCCTGCATCCTGAGCTCATCCGTATTATCGGTAAGATGAAGTACCGTTCTTCATACGGTCAGAACCTCTTGCAGCATGCCCGTGAGACAGCCAACCTCTGCGCCGTGATGGCTTCTGAATTAGGACTGAATCCGAAGAAGGCCAAGCGTGCCGGACTCCTCCACGATATTGGTAAGGTACCCGACGAGGAGAGCGAGATGCCTCACGCACTCTATGGTGCCAAGATTGCCGAGAAGTTCAAGGAGAAGCCCGACATCTGCAATGCTATCGGTGCCCACCACGACGAGATGGAGATGCAGACGCTTCTTGCTCCTATCGTTCAGGTCTGCGACGCCATTAGCGGTGCCCGTCCAGGTGCCCGCCGTGAGATTGTCGAGGCCTATATCAAGCGTCTGAACGACCTTGAGGCTATTGCCATGAGCTATCCTGGTGTCACCAAGACCTACGCTATCCAGGCGGGTCGCGAGTTGCGTGTCATCGTCGGTGCCGACAAGATGGACGATGCCGAGACCGAACAGCTCTCCGGTCTTATCGCTACCAAGATCCAGAACGAGATGACCTATCCTGGACAGGTGAAGATCACCGTCATCCGCGAGACTCGTTCGGTGGCCTACGCCAAGTAATCACCTTTATACAATACACCAAGAGTGGCATCGTCTCTGTCGAGATGGTGCCACTCTTGGTTTCATAACTTGGCTTAACTGTTAAAGTAATACTGGAACGTACGCGGATGAGCATCTACAACGAACTGCGCATCATCCTGGACGCCAAGGAACTGAAGTTGAGTCGCAACCTCCTGATAGAGGCAGCGGGGACGCCAGACCTTAGTGAGGATACGCTGCGTATGTTCCATGTGATGGTTGCCCAGGGCCAGTTGAAGTACATTGACTGCTCCACACTCTACGACATCACCAGCGTCAACCCCTACGAGTCGTTGGGTAGCGAGATTGACGTCAGCTCTCCAGCGACGCTCTGCCTGACAAACGTCAGTGCGCTGCACGCTACGGGAGGCAAAGTCATCGTAAAGCGCATCATCGACAAGCTGCATTCGGGCAACGCGGACGGCATTGGCCTCTGGATGTACGGCACGCGACAGGAGATCGACAGCGTGCTCGACGTCTTTCCCTCACTGAAGCAGTTCTTCACCAAGAACTGCCGACTACGGCAGAACCCCTATACGTCCTTTGAACTGGTGCAGGCCTTCCACGATGCAGTCATCGACAGCGGCTTGAAACCCTCGGACGAAACAAAGGACATGATGGCACGGGCCGTGATGAAAGGTCATGAGAACGGCACGCTGGCCAGCTGGAGGATAGCCGATGTGCGCCGCTTCGTAGCTGAAGAGATACTGCCTCGCTACATCAAGCGCACCATTGACGACTTCGACTACGAGGATACCTCCATGCTGGAGCCTTCTGACATCGACCAAGAACAGCTGTCGGGCGGCTGCTCTGCCTACGAGCAGAGCATCAGCGAGCTGAACGAGATGATTGGCCTGGACGACATCAAGCGCGACATCACTACGATGGCCAACCGCACGAAGTTCTACATTGAGCGACGCCGCTTGGGACTGCGCACCAGCGACAAGGCTGCCTTCCACGCTATCTTCACAGGCAATCCTGGCACCGGCAAGACCACCGTCGCCCGAATGCTTGGAAAGATCTACCACTCGTTAGGACTGCTCTCGCGAGGCGACGTCATTGCCGTAGACCGCACACGCATCGTGGGACGCTACATCGGTGAGACCGAGGAGAACATGAAGTTGCTCTTAGAAGAAGCCCGCGGTAACGTGCTCTTCATCGACGAGGCCTATACCCTCTACGACGGCGCTGCCGACCGCAAGGACTTCGGATGCCGGGCCATCGACAGCCTGCTGACCGTGCTTGCACAGCCCGACCCAGACATGCTCATCGTCTTTGCCGGCTACGAGAAGGAGATGGATGCCATGCTCTCGACCAACCCGGGACTCTTTGGCCGCTTCCCCTACAAGTACCGCTTCAGCGACTACACTGCCGACCAGCTCATGCAGATAGCCTGCCGCGTATTCAGTCAAGACCAGTACGTGCTTACCGATGAGGCCCGCGAATACCTGCAGCTCACTATTGAGCAGACCCTAAGTCAGCGCACCAAGAACTTCGGCAATGCCCGCTGGATTGAGCAGTATGTGCGCAACGGCATCATCCCCGCCCTGGCCGATCGTGTCTCAGCCCTCGGAAAGGGAAAGGACACCACACTCTATCAGACCGTCGAGGCTGCCGACGTGAAGGCCGCCTACGAGAAGTTCAATCCCAAGACCATCGAACTGCGCCCACGCCGCCAGGTAGGTTTCAGCGCATAATCCCCTGACATGGATATGATTAGTGAATTGAAACTACAAACCAATGAGACCATCTTCCACTTCCTAACCCAGTTGGGAAAGCAGGAAGATGTGTACTCTTCACGCCCTGAAGACTTGTGTCCCACCTTGCAGGACTGCAAAGTCTACGTCTATGCCAAGGAGCAGGAACTGGTCGTTGTGCTGGTTGACGTTACGATGACAGGCACGCAGGAAGAAGCCGACCTTGAGTTCAGCAATCCTGTGATGAAAGCCTACTTCCACAATGCTACCTCCCCATTTCTGGAGAGGGTGGGCGAGTATCGTGACAGCCCTGTGTGGCAACTCTATCAGGCAGCCAAGTCGCTGCACAAGCTGATTAATAAAGATGTGGAGCTGCCCGTGCAGGTACATGCCGTGCTTGTCACCAACAGCTATATCGTCAACATAGAAGAGTTGCAAGAGGCACTCTCCAGTATGAATGAGGACTTCGGTCTGACCGTCTTTCACGACTGTCTTACGATAACGACCAACTTTTCTGTTTTGTTCCCGAAAAAGTGACTCTCACTTCCACTAATATGCGTGGGATGAACTATAATTATTCCCCAATTGGAATAAACATTTTTCCCAAATGGAAAGTTAGAAGAATCCAGTTGGGAGTGTCAGTCTCTCTTTTCCTCCATTGTAATTTGTGAAGGTTTCGTAGAAAATAGATGGGCTTCATTGGCATTGAGAGTCATCGGTCTCTACTTGTACTGCCGCATTGTTATCATTTACACACCTGGCAGTGCCGGGACGATGCACGAGCTTTTCAGGGATGCTGAGCAAAACCACTATCTGTCATACGGAATCTCCAGCCCCATGATATTCCTCGGAACTAAGTTCTGGACAGAGGAGATGCCTGCTTACCCACTCCTCCAACAGCTTGTAGCAAAGGGTAAATGCAAAAATCTGTCTTTAACCCTTACGGACGACACTGAGATAGCCATACAACAACTGCTTGACTTCCAAAAGCTGGCTCAAGAACAACCGATGGGGTTCAGCCTTTACTGATGTTTCGCTCTACTCAAGCACTTCTCAAGCCCAATCCAAGTAGAAGGCAAGTTCACCTCGCTCCCGCTCTCGATCCTGCTATAATGTATTATCCCTGTTTCCATACGGCAAAAATAAAAAAAGGTGCCCTCGTGCCCCTTTTGCTTGTTTTCCCTTTGTATATGGGCAATTACGGGGGGCACATCATGCCTAAAAACGCGCCCCCTACGTGCCCCCTATGTGCCCCCCCCATCTCGTCAAATACCCTTAAAAAGCTTGATAACAGGGGGGTGACTGGGTAGCAAACAGCCCCTGTCTGAAGGTCAAACAGGGGCTGTCAGGGCATCAAACAGGGGCTGTTAGCAGCCTTAACAGGGGCTGTTTGCTGACTGTAGTGTATTGTATTTGTAAGTTATGATGTGTGATGGATACTTCGTTGAGGTGTGATGGATACTTCGTTGAGGTGTGACGGAGGCTTCGTTGAGGTGTGACGGAGGCTTCGTTGAGGTGTCAAACAGTATTCCTTGTGACGTCAAACAGTATTCCTTGTGACGTCAAACAGTATTCCTTGTGATGACAAACAATATGGTTGAGGATACTAAACAGTATACTTTTGCGATGAAAACAGTATGAATCGTGTAGAGTTTATGTAGAGATTTATGGGTTTCCTCACACGGATTTCACAGATCACACAGATGTTTTGGGGTCACACAGATAGTCACAGAGAGCAAGGATTAGGAGGAAGTCACCAAGGTGCTTCAAGAGCGCTGCATCTCCCTGACGAGCTCTTGCTGTCGGGGCGAGAGCGAGGTGGGTATGCTGACCTGATAGGTGATAATCAAGTCGGTGCCTTGTTGTCCTTTGCCGCGCAGACGAACCTTGGCGCCAGGCTGTGTGCCTGGTTTCACCTTGAGTTTCAGTTTCTGTCCGCTGTTCAGCGCAATGACCACGTCGCCTCCGAGCAGTGCCGTGTAGAGGTCGATGGTGACCGATGCCTGTGTGTCCTGCGGAGCCTGTTGGCGCGAAAAGCCTCCAAAACCGCCAAAGCCTGAGCCTGCCTGTCGTGCGCCTCCACCAAACAAGTTCTCGAAGAACGAGCTGAAGCCACCTCCACCCTTGAACGACGAGAAGTCGAAACCTTCGAAGGGCGATGCGCCTCCGGCACCGCTGAATCCTCCGGTACCACCGTTGAATGCCTCGGCCTGGCGCCACTGTTCGCCATACTGGTCGTACTTGCGCCGTTTCTCGGGGTCGCCAATCACGTCGTAAGCCTCGTTGAGTGCCTGAAACTTTGCCTTAGCCTTCGGATCTTCGGGATGCAGGTCCGGATGGAACTGCTTGGCCCTCTTCAGGTAAGCCTTCTTTACGTCCTTCTGTGGAATGTCTTTCTGAACGCCCAGAATCTTGTAATAATCGATAAATGCCATAATCTTATCCTCCTTTTTTTATTAGAAACCAGCAAAAAATATGCCATTTTTTAGGAGTGTAGGAGTGTAGGAGTTCGGGAGTTCAGGAGTGTAGGAGTGTAGGAGTGTAGGAGTTCGGGAGTGCAGGAGTTCAGAAGTGTGGACATTGGTAGCTACTCAGCACCCCTAAAAAATCTATTCAGCAAACCGCAAAAGAAGTCGCCTATGGCGAGAAATCATACAAATCTGTTCAAAATCTTTCAATTTCTACTCTGATTATGTCAGATTTGTATAGATTTTGTTAGATTTCTGCCCCAAACGGGGCACTCATCTTGAGGGTGCTGAATAGTTACGGACATTGTATTTGATATTAAAATTCCTTAAATTGATGTGTGTTTGAAAAAAAATCCGTATTTTCGCAAGTCAAATGGAAAACCTAATCGAAAACATGATTCATCTGCATATTAAATCATGGATAAGACGGGCGCTGCTACTACTCATTGGGCAGTGTGTGGTCATATCTTCTTTGCATGCCCAGCATCTGCAGGCCACGGTGTCGCATTTCTCGACCGACAATGGCCTGCCCAGCAATGCCATTTCGCAGATTGTGCAGGACAACTACGGCTATATCTGGTTGGCTACATGGAACGGTCTGTCGCGCTTCGACGGGTTCAACTTCTTTAATTACCGCACGGGCAATGGCAGCGGGATTCCCAATCTGCATAACCGCATTTTAGGACTTACGGTTGATAACCAGCAGAACATCTGGATGCGCATGTACGACGGACGCGTGTTCGTGTTGAAGCGCAGCATTGATAAAATCATCAATCCTTTTGAGGGTATCAGCGGTAGCGAGGAGTTCCGCACGCAGACACCGCTCACTGCTACCAGTGCCGGCGATGTGCTGGTGACCATCGACGGCGTGGGGCTGTACAAGCTCAGCATGGAGCGTGACAAGGTGAAGTACGACCTCATCACTACGGGCGACCTTGAGATTACAAGCATGGCCGAGGGTTACCAGAATGACATCTGGTTAGGGACGAACGACGGAGTTCATCGCATGGACGTTTCTAACCTGACTATCGAGCGCAAAGGTATGTTCATCGGTCAGCATATCACTTGTCTCTATTCTAACGGCTATAACATCTATGCTGGTGCCAAGTCGGGCAACATTTACACGTTTGCCTACGGACAGGAGCCGCAGCAGTTGCGCTCAGGCAACCTGCCGCTGAGTTCCATCTATGTAGACAGTCATGGGCTCGTGTGGTTCTCCGACAGCCGTCAGGGAGCTTCGAAGCTGGATCCCTCGACTGGTGAGGAGAAACTATTCTCACAGCCTATCACCGTGCCCGACTATGGCGGTTCGGGCGGCAAGTTTAACGAGACGGGTGGCGTGATGTGGGTCAGGATGAACAGCGGTGGCTATGGCTACTACAACCGTCAGAAAGACGAGGTGGAGTTCTTCCATAACGATCCGGTGAACCCTTGGAACCTCTCTAACACCGTCAATGCTGTGCTCGAACTGAATGAGGGCGTGGTGTGGGAGTCTACAAGTCGTCGAGGTCTGGAGAAGCTCGAGATTATCAAGAACACCATCAGCCGAAACATGCTTATCCCTGATGGAGGCCGAAGTGCGTCGAACGAGATTCGCGCTATCTACTATGACAGTGCCCGCAAGTTGCTGCTCATGGGCAACAAGAACAGCAGTCTGTTCATCTTCCGCAGCGACAGCAGCCACGTCGTTGTCAACACCGATTCCAAAGGTGAGACACTGGGGCGGCTTTACGGTATCAGCAAAGATTCGGAGGGCAACTACTGGATTGCTTCGAAGGATAGGGGGATGTTCCGTATGATATGGCAGGGTGACGGTGTGTCGCGTATGGAGCGATACTGCCACAACGCCGACGATCCTTACTCGCTTAACAACGACAATGCCTACTGCTCGGTAGAGGATAAGGACGGAAATATTTGGATAGCCACCTATGGCGGCGGCGTGAACATGATGCACCGCGACAAGAACGGCAAACCAGTGTTCTTCCATCCGGACAATGCCATGAAGACCTATCCTTTCCACTCTCACCGCAAGGTGCGCACGCTGGCCCTCGACAAGGATGGCAACGTGTGGGCCGGCACTACCGACGGTATCCTGATCATGTCGTACAAGGGAGGAAAGTTCGACGTGAAGCAGTTAGAGGCGAGCAAGGAGCAGCCTGAGCAGATACTCATGTCAAACGACATCGTGGTCCTTGCTTGTGACCGTCAGGGCGACATGTGGGTAGGTACCAATGGCGGCGGCCTTGCCCATACTATAGGCAAAGATGTTAAAGGCTGTTGGCTTTTCGAGAATTTCGGCTCACAGCAAGGCCTGCCCGGTGAGGAAATAATGGGCATCACCTTCGACAGTCGAAGCAATGTGTGGTTCACTACCGACCATGTCATCTGTTCGTACGACACGGGCAAGCACATCTTCACCACTTTCTCAAGCCTCGACGGTGTCGACGACACCATGTGCTCTGAAGGGGCAGCCGTCACGCTCGACGACGACAACCTGATCTTCGGTACCATCAATGGCTACTATTTCGTTGACCGTCAGAAACTTGTCACTACAGCAGGCTCGATGCTGAAGTTGCGTATCACCGACTTCTTCCTCGATGGCGAACTACAGAGCCCTCGCCTGAATGCTACCTACGACTATTATGTGCCCGACAACAACATAGTGCGTCTGCCTTCCTATAATTCTTCCATCACGTTCCGTTTTGCCTCGCTCAACTATCAGTTGCAGCACCGCGTGCACTACCAGTATAAGCTTGAAGGCTACGACCGTGTGTGGCAGAACTCGGACAAGAGTCGCACGGCTCATTACAACGGCCTGCCCACGGGTAAGTACAAGTTCATTGTGAGGTGCTTCCTGCTCGAGTCGCCCGAGAAGTACGACCAGCGCATCATCGAAGTTATCGTACCGCCCACGTTCTTCATGTCGAGCGCGTCTATTTGGGTCTATATGGTGCTCTTTGTGGTTCTTGCTCTTTGGCTGATGTTCTGGCAGCAGCGACGGCTTGACAAGAAAGAACGCCTCAGGCGGATGCACTCGTCGCCAGGCGAGGTGACCTATCAGAATGAGGACGAGGCCGTGTTCATGACCCGCCTCATGGAGTGGCTCGACGCCAATGCCACGAACGCATCGCTTACCGTCGACGACATGATTGAGGCCTCGGGACTGACACCCGAAGAATACAACAGCAAGCTGATGAAGTACACCGGCCTCACGCCGAAGGACCTCATCAGCGACTACCGACTGAACAAGGCCATCAAGTATCTGGAGGATACCGATGACGGCATTGCCGAGATTGCCATGAACTCCGGATTCAGCGATCCGACGAGTTTCAACCGGCAATTCACCTTGAAGATGGGCGTCACGCCCTCGAACTACCGTGATGAAGCTCACAAGCAGAACGATGATGGCACTGACACCTATGAAATTATTGAAGAATAGAAGAGATATGAGGAAGATTATCGTGGCAGGCATTGCCATGATGTGCATGGCAAACATGACGACAATGGCAAATCCATCAGACAAGAAGACCCTCAGTCTTAGGGTCATCGAGACCAGCGACGTGCATGGTCATTTCTTTCCCTATGACTTTATCGAGCGCAAACCGCTCAAGGGCACCCTGGCTCGTGTGAACACCTACGTGGAGCGGCTGCGCAAGGAGTACGGTTCGCGACTGCTGCTCATCGACAACGGCGACATCCTCCAGGGCCAGCCCACGTGTTACTACACCAACTACGTGATGCCCGAGGCTCCCAACGTTGCTGCCGAGCTGGTCAACTACATGCGCTACGATGCCGAGACCGTGGGCAACCACGACATTGAGACCGGCCATGCCGTCTACGACAAGTGGATACGCGAGGTGCGCTGCCCCATGCTCGGTGCCAACATCGTGAGGCGCGACACGGGCGAGCCCTACGTCCGTCCCTATTCCGTCCATGAGGTCGACGGGGTCAAGATTGTCATCCTCGGCATGATTACGCCCGCTATACCCTTTTGGCTCAACGAGTCGCTGTGGAGTGGACTTGAGTTCCAGGAGATGGTGGCATGTGCCAAGAAGTGGGTGGGCATCATTCGCGAGAAGGAGAAGCCCGACCTGCTGCTCGGCCTCTTCCATAGCGGCAAGAGCGGAGGCATCACTACCGACGAATACCAGGAGAACGCCACCGAGCGCGTGGCACGACTCGTTCCGGGCTTCGACATCATCTTCTTCGGCCACGACCACACACGTCATGAGGACTGGGTGTGCAACGAAGAGGGCAACCAGGTGCTCTGCCTCGACCCCTCGTGCTTCGCACAGATGGTGGCCGACACCTCTATCGAGCTGACCTTCGAGGGGGGAAAGCTCGTGCGCAAGGACATCAAGGGCCAGATACGCAGCGTGGCCAACGAGGTTGTCGACGAGCAGCTCGTCAGCCATTTCCAGCCCGCCATCGACAGTGTGAAGCACTACGTTGACAGGCGGATAGGCTATTTCGATGCTCCCATCGAGGCCCGCGACTGCTTCTTCGGCTCGGCACCTTTCACCGACTTTATCCACGACATACAGCTGCGCATCACCGGTGCTGACATCTCGTTCAACGCACCTCTTATTTATGACGCGCGCATAGACGAGGGACCTGTCACCGTGGCCGACCTGTTCAAGCTCTACCGCTACGAGAACATGATCTACACGCTCGAGATGACTGGCGAGGAGATACACCGGCACTTGGAGATGAGCTACGACCTCTGGGTCAACACGATGACCTCGCCCGACGACCATATTATGCGCATAGAGAAGGGTGCCTTCGGATCGCACGTCTCGCAGAGTGACTCCTACGGATTCGTTAACATGACGTTCAACTTCGACTCGGCTGCAGGCATCGAATACGAGGTCGACGTCACCAAGCCCGACGGTGAGAAGGTGCGCATCCTGCGCATGTCGGATGGAACGCCCTTCGACGTGAAGAAGACCTACCGCGTGGCCATGAACAGCTACCGCGGCAACGGGGGGGGCGAGCTGCTGACCAAGGGTGCTGGCATACCGCTCGACGAGCTTAGCCGCCGCATCGTCTTCCAGAGTGAGCGTGACCAGCGCCACTACATCATGCTCGAAATAGAGAAGATGGGCCACGTCATGCCGAAGGCCAACAACAACTGGCGCTTTGTGCCCTCAGAGTGGACAGAACCCGCACTAAAGCGCGACCGCAAGCTTATATTCAATGACTAACCGCTACTATTTCGTCTTCTGCAGAGATTCGCTCCTGCTACAGCGACTGCCCGACGGCACCTTCACCATCCCCCTGCAGGAAGAGCCGCCCATCGCCGTAAAAGCCTGGACACAGGTGCTCACCATCACCCCCATGGCCGACGGCACCGAGGTGCGGGCCTACGACATCGACCAGCCCGTAGCCGACCATCCCCTCTACGAGATGTGTCCCCTGCGCCAGAGCTACTACCACTTGCACGAGCTGCTCTACCTGAAAGCGGGCAAGTGTGCCGAGCTGCTCTACTGGCACCGCAACACCCGCTTCTGCGGTGTCTGCGGAGGCACCATGCGCTTCCATACCGACATATCCAAGCGATGCGAACAGTGTGGCAAGGAGGTATGGCCCCAGCTGGCCACCGCAGTCATCGTACTCATCCATCGCGGCCCCGACGAGATCTTCATGGCCCGTGGCCGTAACTTCAAGAGCAACTTCTATGGACTCATTGCAGGCTTCGTCGAGACGGGCGAGACCCTCGAGGAAGCCGTACGCAGAGAGGTGATGGAAGAGACTAGCCTCAGCATCAAGAACGTGCGCTACTTCGGCTCACAGCCCTGGCCCTATCCCAGCGGACTGATGGTGGGCTTCAATGCCGACTATGCTGGAGGCGAGCCCCATCTTCAGCGTGAGGAACTAAAAAAGGGCGGATGGTTCCATCGTGACCATCTGCCCCAGTTGCCCGAAAAGCTATCCATCGCCCGCCGCCTCATTGACGATTGGCTGGGAGAAATGTAAATTTAATACTCCAGCAGTTTATACACTACCTCGCCATTGAAGCTAATGAGCGTTTCGATAAGATAGCAGCTGGCACCATCGGGGATGCAGAGGGTGGCGTTGAAGTGGAAGCCACGCGCATCGATGTGATCGAACTGCATGTTGCCGAGGATGGCTTGGTCGAGGAAGCGGGGTGGTACGTTCTTGATATACATCTGCTTACGGAAATCGCGCGAGAAGAGCTTCTCAGCTCCCTTGAATAGGCTGATGTTGATAATGTTGTCATAATAAACATTTTCAACACCCACGCCATCGTCGTTATAGGAGGTCTTCTGCACTTTGTAACGTGTAGGGTTCACGGCGACGTACCAATGATAGCGCTGCCCGCCGAACATGACCACCGAGTCGGTCTTGACCACCTCGTTGAGGGTGATAGGCATGGCAGGCTGGCGTTGGAAGTCGAGCTCGTCATCGGGGTCGTCGCTCTTAGAGAGCTTGACCACGTCGCCAGTCTGGTTGCGGAACCAGAATAAATGGGGCGACTGTTTCTCTATGAGGTAGGAAGCACCGCCCAGATAGAACGAGTCGGCAACAATGCGGAAATAAGCCGGCAGGCTGGTGGAGTCGGGAAAGAAGATGGAATCGCCCTTCACCCTAAAGGAAATCTCTTCGGTTTCGTCCTCTATCCATACGCCTTGCAACAGTTCTTTTGCTTGTCTGTCTTCGGACGTACTGATGACGGCCACGTCACTATTGCGCTTACAGGAGGCAATCGTGACGAGGAGCATCAGGCAGAGGAGGACAGAAGGTGTTGTTTTCATGAGATGATGTTATTTTCCGATGCAGTGATATTCGAAACCGCTCTCCAGCACCTCGTCGATGTCGAAGATGTTGCGTCCGTCGATAACGAGCGGATGGCGCATGGCCTTGCGGATGACACCCCACGTGGGCAGGCGGAACTCCTTCCACTCGGTGAGTAGTAGCAGGGCATCAGCGTCGAGCACGGCGTCGTACATGTCGCGGCAATACAAAACCGAATCGCCCATGCGGCGTCGGCATTCATCCATAGCGATGGGGTCGTAGGCACGAATGGTGCAGCCAGCATCGAGAAGCTTCTGGATGATGACAAGGGCCGTAGATTCGCGCATGTCGTCGGTCTCAGGCTTGAACGACAGTCCCCAAAGGGCGATGGTCTTGCCCTTCAGGCTCTCACCGTTGAAAGCTTTCTGCAGCTTCTCGAAGAGAATGCCCTTCTGGCGCTCGTTCACCCGCTCCACGGCTTTGAGCACCTCCATTGAATAGCCGTTCTGGTCGGCAGTCTTGATGAGAGCCTTCACGTCCTTGGGGAAACAGGACCCACCGTAGCCGCAGCCTGCATAGAGGAACTTACGTCCGATTCGGGTATCGGAACCTATTCCCGCGCGTACCATATTAACATCTGCACCCACACGCTCGCACAGGTTGGCAATGTCGTTCATGAACGAGATACGAGTGGCCAGCATCGAGTTGGCTGCATACTTGGTCATTTCGGCAGAGGGGATATCCATGAAGATGACGCGGAAATTGTTGATGAGGAAGGGCTTGTAGAGCTTCGTGAGCTTCTTCTTGGCTTGCTCGCTCTCAACGCCTACGACCACGCGGTCGGGCGACATGAAGTCCTTGATAGCATTGCCTTCCTTCAGAAACTCAGGATTGGAGGCCACGTCGAAGGGAATGTCTGCGTCGCGCTTCTTGAGCTCGGCTTCGATGGTAGCGCGCACCTTGCGGGCAGTGCCAACGGGTACGGTAGACTTGGTGACAACGACCAGATACTGGTTGAGGTTCTCGCCAATGGTCTTTGCCACCTGCAGCACATACTTCAAATCAGCAGAACCGTCTTCATCGGGCGGTGTGCCCACGGCAATGAACACAATCTCCTGTTCATTGAGTATCGAGGCAAGGTCGGTGGTGAACTTCAGGCGTCCTGCCTTCACGTTCTTAAGAACCATCTGGTCAAGTCCCGGCTCGTAGATGGGTATCTCGCCGTTCGTCAGCCGTTCAATCTTTTTTTCGTCGACATCAACGCATGTGACGTTCACACCAGTCTCGGCAAAACAGGTGCCTGAGACAAGGCCTACATAGCCTGTTCCAACAATTGCTATATTCATGATTATAAGGAATTACATGGGGTTGTTACTCAAACAGCTCTGCGTCTTTCAAGTAGGGAAGGCGCAGGTCTTTCTCGCTCGTCAGCACGTCGGCAGGGGCGATAGGCCACTCGATGTGGAGGGTAGGATCGTCCCAGCGAATACCACCGTCGGCTTGGGGAGCATAGACGTTGTCTACCTTATACGTGAACACGGCTTCCTGACTAAGAACGACGAAGCCATGAGCAAAACCGCGGGGAATGAACAACTGGCGCTTGTTCTCATCACTCAACTCCACTGCGACATGTTGTCCGAAGGTGGGCGATGACTTGCGGATGTCGACAGCTACGTCGACCACTTTTCCCTTAATGACGCGTACGAGCTTAGCCTGGGAAAACCCGCCTTTCTGGTAGTGAAGGCCGCGCAGGACACCGTACGACGACTTCGACTCATTGTCCTGGACGAAGTCAATCTTGCCTATATGCTCCTCAAACTCCTGCTTTTTCCATGCTTCCATAAAATAGCCACGGGCATCGCAGAATACCTTCGGCTCGATGATGAAAACGCCTTGGATCGCTGTTTCAATATAATCCATTTCTTTTTTGTACTAAATTTCAATTTGCAAAATTACGAATATTATTCCGAATGCCGAAAATATTTTTCGCTTTTCTGTCATTTTTAAGTTCCTTTTCATTTGCCAGTTCGGGAAAAAGTTGTAATTTTGCATCGTGATAGAATTAGAAAGACATATCGAAATACTTTTGCTGAGCAATGACTGCGTGATTGTTCCGGGGCTTGGTGGCTTTATGGCTCACTATGTAAATGCCTCGTACGACGAGGAGGGTGGGCTGTTCCTGCCGCCTATGCGTACGCTTGGTTTCAATCCACAGCTCACAATGAACGACTCGCTCTTGGTACAGTCGTACATCGAAGCCTATGACATCAGCTACCCTGAGGCCTTACGTCGTGTAGAATGCGAAGTGGACGAACTGCGTCAGCATCTGGATAATGATGGCAAATATGAACTGAATGACATCGGTGTACTAAGGCTGAACGAGGAGGGGCACATGGAGTTTGAACCATGCGAGGCTGGCATTCTCACCCCTGAGCTATATGGTCTAAGCTCGTTTGAGATGAGGCCCATAGAACAGCAACAGGCTACGGTGGCTATGCAGCAGTCAACAGTGACTATACCCGAAGAACTGCCAGTAGACGACGCGCAGGAGATGGAGCCTGTAGTGGCACAAGTGGTTGAGGAAAGTGGCAAAGAAGAGGCGCAGATAATGGCAGAAACAGTGAAGGAAGAACCCGCCATCGTAATCAAGATGTCGTGGCTGCGTAATGCTGTAGCCGTGGCTGCTGCCATCTTGGCCTTCTTCTTCATCCAGACGCCAGTTTCGAACAGCCATCTGATGAGTGACGTGCAGCAGAGTTCTGTGCTGCCAATTGCTTCTGTCAATGATGCGCAGCTGAAAGAGAACATTGTTTTGAACAGTGCACCCGTCGGAGAAACTGTAACGGAACAAGAGAGCACCATTGCTGATAGCCAGCAAATCGCAGAGGAGCAGGAATCCGAAGTGACTTCGGACGTTGCAATCGAGTCTACTGAGCCAATTGTACAGTCAGAGCCGAGCTATTGTATCGTACTGGCCAGTCAGACTACTCAGCGTCATGCAGACGACTATATTGATCAGCTGAACAAGAAAGGATTCAATGAAGCGCGCGTTATGGATATGCATCTTTCGAAGAAGGTGCGTGTGGTGTACGGCGAATACAAGTCGGAGCAGGAAGCCTACGAGAAACTGCGCCAGTTGCGCAATCAGCAGAAGGACTTTCAGGAGGCTTGGATAATGAAACTTTAAAGTCCTTTTATCTCATACATCTTTTTATATATGAAGCGAGTGCGGTGTCCCAAGTGTGACCAGTTCATCACTTTTGATGAAACCCAGTATGAAGCTGGGCAGTCATTGGTGTTTCAGTGCCCTGAGTGTGGTAAGCAGTTTGGCATACGCATGGGCGTATCGAAACTGCGCCAGACACAAAAGGCAGAGAATCAGGAAGCCATGAGCATGCAGGCCTCAAGTGAGTTGGGGGCTATCATCGTCATCGAGAACGTGTTCCATTATAAGCAGGTGCTACCTCTTCAGATGGGCGACAACCAGATAGGTCGCTATCAAAAGGGTAATCCTATTAACACTCCTATCGAGACTGTTGATCCGAGCGTGGATTTATGGCATTGCACCATCAACGTTTCGCGCGACAAGAAGGGCCGCCTACGCTATATGTTACAGGACGGCAACAGCAATACCGGCACCTTCGTCGACAATGTGGAACTACAGCCGCGCGAACGACGATTGATTGCTGATGGCACGCTCTTTACCATCGGTGCCACCAGCATTATATTAAGAGGAGCTGATTCTACAGAGTAACTCCGTTCTTGAAGATGGAAATCTCGCGGTAGCCGTTCTCTTCGTTACGAGCCTTTTCACCGCTTGCCACAGCCAATACTTTATCGATGAACTCGGGTACGAGATCCTGCATGGTGCGTCCCTCCACCAGTTGTCCGGCCGAGAAATCGACCCAGTTGGGTTTGCGCTGGGCGAGGGTAGGGTTGGTGGCAATCTTCATCGTGGGTACGAAAGTACCGAATGGCGTTCCGCGACCTGTGGTGAACAGCACCAGATGGCATCCGCACGAAGCCAGTGCTGTGGCAGCTACGAGGTCGTTGCCCGGTGCGGAGAGCAGGTTCAAACCATTGTGTTCAAGCCTGTCGCCATACTCCATGACGCCAGAGACAGGAGCGCGACCGCATTTCTGTGTGCAGCCCAGTGCCTTGTCTTCGAGCGTGGAGATACCTCCGGCCTTGTTGCCCGGTGATGGATTCTCGCCTACGGGTTCACCGTGACTGAGGAAGTACTCTTTGAAGTTATTGATCATCGAGACGGTCTTGTCGAAGAGTTCGTGCGTCTCGCAGCGGTTCATCAGGATGGTTTCAGCACCGAACATCTCGGGCACCTCAGTGAGCACGCTGGTACCGCCCTGTGCTACGAGCCAGTCACTGAATTCGCCTACAAGCGGATTGGCAGTAATACCGCTGAAGCCGTCGCTACCACCACATTTCAAGCCTACGCGCAACTTGCTGACAGGCACCGGCTCGCGCTTGTCCTTACTGGCAATCTCGTAGAGTTCACGCAGAATCTGCATGCCTGCCTCCACTTCATCACCATCGACCTTCTGCGTCACAAGCAGGCGTATGCGTTCCTTGTCGTAGTCGCCCAAGAGCTGCATGAAGTCTTCGGGTTGATTGTTCTCACATCCTAATCCTAATACCAGCACCGCACCGGCATTGGGATGCAGGCAGATGTCGCGCAGCACCTTGCGGGTGTTCTCGTGGTCGCCGGAGAGCTGCGAGCAGCCGTAGTTATGGTGCCAGCACCAGACAGCATCAATGCTTTGAGGCTTAATCTCCTCACGAAGCTGCTGGGCAAGTCGCTCGGCAATGCCGTTGACGCAACCAACGGTAGGGACAATCCATATCTCGTTACGTACGCCTACGTCGCCGTTCTTTCGCACATAGCCTTTGAATGTGCGGTTCTCCTTCTTGATGTCCAACTGCTCGCCAACGGGTTGATAGGTGTATTTGAGCGTGCCGCTGAGATTTGTCTTCAGGTTGTTCTCGTTCACCCATTCACCAGCTTTCATGTCCTTGCGGGCATGACCGATAGGGTAGCCGTACTTGATGATGTCCTCGCCTTCCTTTACGTCGCGCAGCAGTACCTTGTGGCCTGCAGGTACGTCTTCGGCCAGCGTCACCTTTACGTCGCCTATCTCAATGATTTCGCCTTTCTTCTTTTCTGTAAGGCAGACAACTACCGTGTCTGCAGGATTAATTTTTAGGAATGTAGCTTGTTGTGCCATTTGTCTTGTATTTGTTTTAGTTTAATTCTTAAATCTCAATTCTAAATTCTCAAATTATCCGTCGTAGGTACGGCGGTAGAATGCCACGTTCTCCTTTGTGAGCAGTTCGATTGGCATGTAGTTCACGGGGTTCACCTCTTTCTTCAGGACGATGGCCTCGAAGAGTGTGTCAACACACGAGAATCCCTGACGATAGGCATGCTGGGCAATAAGGAAGGAGATGCTTCCCTGTTTCACGCACTCCTCGTTCTTCGGCACCATGTCATACCCCATGATTTGCACGTTGCGCCGGTTGGTGCGTAGTAGGAAATCGCCTACGAGATGGGCCTTCGAGTTGAAGGTGATGCAATGGTGTACCTGGGGGTGCTCGGTGAAGAACTTCTCAAGAATCTCGGGGTACTTCTCCCGTTTCTCGTCAAGGGGAAGGTCGAGCTCTGTAATCTCAATATCAGGATAGTGGTCTTTCATGTAATGGCGGAAACCCGTCTCACGGTTCGACTGCTGTTTCGACCCCACATGTCCGTTCTTCAGCTGTTTCATCAGCATGATTTCCTTCTCTTTCGAAGCAATGAGCATCAGCATGCGGGCAGCAAAGTAGCCACTCTGGAACGAGTCCTGACCGTAGAATGCCAGTGGCTTCAGGTCGGGCAGGTAGGAGTCGAGCAGAATGAACGGCACATCGTTTTCCTGTAACTGATTGGCAAAAGCGGTAGTAACGTCGAGCTTGGCAGGCACCATGATGACACCGTCGGGCTTCTCTTTCAGACATTCATTGGCAATACGTACAAACGAAGGGGCATTGAACCGCTCGTAATACATCAGCTTAAGCTTGATGCCGAAGTCGCGGCGTAGCGCGGTGGCAGCCTTTGCACCCTCTTCTATCTCTTCCCAGTAGGCTTCGCTGTCGTGACGAGGTATTAATAAATAGAACGTGTACGATTTATTATATGCAAGAGCCGAAGCATACATGTTCGGCTGATAGTCCATTTCTTCGAGGGCCTTGTTTACCTTGTCGAGTGCCGTCTTCGACACGTTGGGTCGGTTGTGCAGTACGCGGTCAACCGTGCCTACGCTCACGCCAGCACGTTCGGCTATATCTTTGATTCTAATCTTGTCTGTTGCCATTGCTATCTGAAAATATGTGCAAAAGTACAAATAATTTCGTATTTATGCAAATATGTCGCACTTTTTTTATATTTGGAACAAAAATGTAATCAAATTCTGTATTTTTTTACCAAATTATTTGTACAGTCCAAGGAAAAGTTATACTTTTGCAAACGAAATGAGAAGAAAACTTATATGACGAATCTGAATGCATACTATTACTTCTACTTTTACTTTGCAAATACATTGTGAAGCGGTCGTTCGTATGCAGGAATTCAGTCGAAAGAGAATAACAGAGAGCTCCGCTTCACTTAGGTGAAAGCGGGGCTCTTTCTGATAGTGAACAATAGAATATGAAACGTATAGCCATACAAGGAGAAATCGGGTCGTTCCATGACATTGCGGCTCATGAGTTCTATCGGGGTGAGCAGATACAGTTGATTTGCTGCTCCACATTCGAGAAGGTCTATGAGGCAGTGCGCCAAGACCCCACGGTCATAGCCATGGCCGCTATCGAGAACACCATTGCGGGTTCGTTGTTGCACAACTATGAGTTGCTACGCGATAGCGGAACGACGGTGGTGGGCGAGCATAAGCTGCACATCACCCACTGCATTTGCTGTCTGCCCGACGACGACTGGAGTACCATCACTGAGGTGCACTCGCATCCCGTGGCGCTGATGCAGACGCGCCACTATCTTGAGCACCACCCGCAGCTGCGTATTGTCGAGGGTGAGGACACTGCCGGTTCGGCCAAGATGATTGCCGAGGGACAGCACAAGGGATGGGCCGCTATTTGCCATGCCGAGGCTGCGCGCCTCTACGGCTTGAAGGTGCTGGAGGACAACATCGAGGACAACAAGCACAACTACACGCGCTTCCTGGTGTGCTCCATGCCGCAGAAGGCCGACCTGCTACGCCCACTCACAGAGACCGACAAGTCGAGCATCGTCTTTTCATTGCCCCATGAGGAGGGGTCGCTCTCGGCCATTCTTGCCATCCTGTCGTTCTACAAGATCAATCTGACAAAGATTCAATCGCTGCCCATCATCGGATGTGAGTGGGAGTACCTGTTCTACGTAGATGTGACCTACAGCGACCTGACGCGCTACCGTCAGGCGGTCGATGCCATCATCCCGCTGACCCGTGACTTGAAAATATTAGGAGAATATAAAGGACATTGATTATGATACAACCTGCAGAAAGACTTTCGTTAGTAAGTGAATACTACTTTAGCCGCAAACTGAAAGAGGTGGCTCAGCTAAATGCCGAAGGACGCGACATTATTTCGCTGGCTATCGGCAGTCCCGACATGCCGCCATCGGAGCAAACCATTGAGAAGCTTTGTGAGGTGGCCCACGATCCCAACGCCCACGGCTATCAGCCCACGATGGGCACGCCCGAACTGCGCGAGGCCATGGCCGAGTTCTATAAGCGTTGGTACGATGTTGACCTCGACGCAAAGGCTGAGGTGTTGCCCTTAATCGGCTCTAAGGAGGGCATTCTGCATGTCACATTGGCTTTCGTGAATCCTGGCGACGAGGTGTTGGTGCCAAACCCTGGCTATCCCACCTACACGTCGCTCTCGAAAATCCTTGGTGCCAAGGTGGTGAACTATGACCTCCGTGAAGATAACGGCTGGCAACCCGACTTCGACGAGTTGGAGAAGATGGATCTATCACGTGTAAAACTGATGTGGACCAACTATCCTAATATGCCGACGGGTGGACGTGCCCGCCGTGAGACCTACGAGCGTCTGGTTCGGTTTGCGCAGGAACACAGCATCGTCGTGGTGAACGACAATCCCTACAGTTTTATTCTCAGTGAGGAGCGACTGAGTATTCTTCAGATTCCAGGTGCCAAGGACTGCTGTATTGAGTTCAACTCCATGTCGAAGAGCCACAACATGCCTGGCTGGCGCGTGGGGCTTTGCGCTACGAACGCGCAGTTCGTCCAGTGGATTCTGAAAGTTCAGTCGAACATCGAGAGTGGTACGTTCCGCGGCATTCAGTTGGCAGCAGCAGCAGCCTATCGAAACAGCGAGGAGTGGCATCGAGAGTATAATATTAACACTTACGCCCGCCGTCGTCGCTATGCCGAGCAGATAATGGATGCCCTTGGCTGCAGCTACGACCCCGACCAGGTGGGTATGTTCCTCTGGGGCCGCATCCCTGACAGCATCCAGAACGTTGAGGACCTTACCGAGCGCGTGCTCCATGAGGCTCGTGTGTTCATCACCCCCGGCTTCATCTTCGGTAGCAATGGCGAGCGCTACATCCGCATCTCGCTTTGTGCAAAAGAGAATAAAATACAGCAGGCATTGGAAAGAATCAAAAACATGATATAATATGGAATTAGAGTTAGAGAAAATCAATCTACCGAGCGACAATGAGCGTCCGTTCGTGATTGCAGGCCCTTGTTCGGCAGAGTCCGAAGAGCAAGTGATGGAAACCGCAAAGCAGCTGGCTATGAAAGGCTGTCACAACTTCCGTGCTGGTGTGTGGAAACCGCGCACGAAGCCCGGTGGCTTCGAGGGTCACGGAGAGCCAGCCCTGGTGTGGATGAAACAGGTGAAGGAAGAGACCCACATGCTTGTTGCTACCGAGGTGGCAACGCCCGAACACGTGGAGTTGGCATTGAAGTATGACATCGACATTCTCTGGGTGGGCGCCCGCACTACGGCTAATCCCTTCGCCATGCAGGCACTGGCCGATGCGTTGAAGGGTGTCGACGTGCCCGTCTTCGTGAAGAACCCCGTCAACCCCGACATCGAACTATGGATTGGTGCCCTGCAGCGTATCAATCAGGCTGGTATCAAGCGTATGGGAGCCATTCACCGAGGCTTTTCGAGCTATGAACAGAAGATATATCGTAATTCGCCCATGTGGCAGATTCCCATAGAGTTACATCGCCGCATACCAGAACTTCCCATCATCTGTGACCCCAGTCATATAGGCGGTCGCCGCGAACTCATTGCCCCGTTGTGCCAACAGGCCATGGACCTGGGCTTTGACGGTCTGATCGTGGAGAGCCACTGCGACCCCGACAAGGCGTGGAGCGACGCTAAGCAGCAGGTGACACCCGAGGTGCTCGACTACATCCTCTCATTGCTGATTATCCGCGACGAGCATACCACCACCGAGGGATTGACCAGCCTGCGCAAGCAGATTGACGAGCTTGATAATCAGATTATGGATATCCTTGCCAAGCGCATGCGTGTGTGCCGCGAGATTGGCCACTACAAGAAAGACCACAACATGACAGTGCTGCAAACTGTGCGCTACAACGAGATACTGTCGAAGCGTGGCGTTCAGGGCTCGCTCTGTGGTATGGGACCTGACTTCGTAGCCAAGGTCTTCGAGAGTATTCACGAGGAGAGCGTACGCCAGCAGATTGAAATCATTAACAAGTAAAATTGAAAGATTGAAAAATTGAAGAATTGAAGTCCGTGCGGCTCAAAACTTCAGTTTTTCAATTCTTGAACTTTTCAATTCTATGAGAATATTAGTTATGGGTGCAGGCAAGATGGGAAGTTTCTTCATCGACCTGCTGAGCTTTGAGCATGAGGTGGCCGTCTTCGAACGCGATGCGAAGCGGATGCGGTTCACGTATAACTGCCAGCGTTTCACCGACTTGGAAGAGGTGCGTGCCTTCCAGCCGGAGCTGTTGATCAATGCCGTCACGCTGAAGTACACCATCCCCGTGTTCCGCGAGGTCATCCCTTACTTGCCTAAGGAATGCATCATCAGCGACATCGCTTCGGTGAAGACCGACCTGAAGGAGTTCTACGAGCAGTCGGGCATGCGCTACGTGTCGACCCACCCGATGTTCGGCCCCACATTTGCCAACCTGCAGCAGCTCAGTGAGGAGAATGCCATCATCATCAGCGAGGGCGACTATATGGGGCGTATCTTCTTCAAGGATTTGTATCAGAAGCTGGGCCTTAACATCTACGAGTACACGTTCGAGGAGCACGATAAGACCGTGGCCTATTCGCTTTCCATCCCGTTTGTGAGCACCTTCGTCTTTGCCGCTGTGATGAAGCATCAGGACGCGCCGGGCACCACTTTCAAGCGTCACATGCGCATTGCAAAGGGCGTACTGAACGAGGACGACTACCTTTTGCAGGAAATCCTTTTCAACCCGTACACCCACGACCAGGTGTCGCAGATACGTACGGAGCTGAAGGAACTGCTTGAGATTATCGACCACAAGGATGCCCCGGGCATGCAGGGCTACTTGAAGAAGATTCGCGACAACGTGCGCCGTGACATTGAGATTAATAGATGACACTACGTGAGAAGTTCGAAAAAGTAATGAGGAAATGAACAACGATTATCTATTGAACGAGCACAACAAGGACGAGTTCCCGCCTGCCCATACTGCCGAGCATCTGCTCAATCAGACCATGATTCGCATGTTCGGCTGCGAGCGTAGTTTCAACGCGCATGTAGAACGGAAGAAGAGCAAGATGAGTTTCCACCTTGACCGTAAGCCTTCGCGCAAGGACGAGCAGGAGATTGAGCGCCGCATGAACGAGCTGATTGCCGACGACCTGCCTGTGACGTTCGAGATGGCCGACCGCTATCATTTGCCTGAAGGGGTGAGCCTCGACCGTCTGCCTGACGATGCCTCTGAGGCTATCCGTCTGGTGCGCATTGGCGATTACGACGTGTGTCCGTGCATAGGCAAGCACGTACGCTCTACCGCTCAGATAGGGCGCTTCGAGATGCTTGGCACCAACTGGGACGAGCGTGAGCGCTCGTTCCGTGTGCGGTTCAAGATTGTGCAGTGATTGTCGTATTTCCCTAATAATAGCATTAGAGCTCTGTGGCGTTATGTAGACCCTCAGAGCTCTATTTTCATGAATACGGGGTTATGGTCGCTGTAGCTCAGCTCCTGCTTGTAGTAGCTGACTCCCTTTAGCAACTTATCGTGGAAGATGTAGTCGATGCGGAACTTCTTCTTGCCCCTGTAAGTGCTCATAAAGCCCTTGCCACACTCCTTGAAGCCGTCGACCAGGTCGCCAAGCATCCTGTTGTAGGTGTAGGAGTAGGGCACATCGTTGAAGTCACCGCAGAGAATGACGGGTAGTTGCGATTCTTCTATCTGCTGGGCTACTTTGTCGCATTGCCTTGAGCGAATAATCATGCCCATGGTGTAGTTGCCGTAGATGGCCTTGATGATGGCGTTCTCCTTGACGGTGAGTCCTTGCAGCTCCATCTTTGCTACCTTGCGCATCGTGCGGTTAAAGCCCGTTGTTTCCAGGTGGGCATTAAACACGCGTATCATGTGCCCATTCACATTAATGTCAGCCCACATGGCGCTGTTGTTCGTATCGCCGAAGTCGATGGCTTCCGACTGGCTGATGGGGTAGCGGCTATAGATGATCATATCGTCGTGGCCAAACTTGAAGTAGGGGAAGTAGTCCTTATAGGCGTCGGAGTTCAGCCGGTCGCCGCTGTGGTCCCTGTATTCTTGCAGGCAGAGCACGTCAACGCTGTTCTTCTTCATTTCTGCGAGTATGTCGCCCGACTTGAACCCGGAGGTTTCATTGCTGAAGGCAGCTACGTTGTAAGTGGCCACGATTAGCCCGGCCTTGCTGTCGTCGGTTTTGCTGAAGAATGACGGCTGATAGAAGGTGCCTATATAGGGAATGCTGCAGAGGAGGGCAAACAACGGCATGAGAGACCATTGCCAGCGTCGTCTGACCAGCCAGTAGACAAGCATGAGCGCATTTCCGATGAGCAGTCCGGGCAGGGCATAGACAAGCATTGCTAAGGCATTGTTGCCTATGGGTGTCACCTTCCCTCCGAAGAGTGCGGCCAGTGTGAAAAACATGAGGATGGCCGACAGGACAAGGAACATGAACGATACGTATTTGTAAACAGCAAGTCTTCCCACGGTTATTTCTTTAAGTAGCGGTCGATAGTTTCAATGAGGTCTTCTACACGGAAGGGCTTGGCTATGAACTCGTCGCATCCGGCTGCCTGTGCCTCCTTGATGTTTTCTTCGAAGGCGAAGGCACTGAGTGCAATCACGGGTGTCTCGGGGCTCACCTCCTTGATGATGCGGGTGGCATCAAGGCCGTTCATCTCAGGCATGCGTATGTCCATCAAGATTAAGTCTGGCTTTTCGTCTTCGTTGATGGTCACTGCTTCTATGCCGTTGTGGGCGCGCAGCAGTCTGTAGCGCTTTTGCAGCACGATGCGTACCAGTTCGAAGTTGCTTTCCTCGTCTTCGGCCACAAGCACGGTCTTCATGTTTTCTTCGTCTGGATGGATATCTACACGCAATGTGCGAACGTTGGTGGCCGTCTCTGACCTGTTGCTGGTCGAAACACCTCCGATGGTACCGTGGAAAGGCATCTCGAAAGTGAAAATCGATCCTTCACCCATCTTCGACTTTACGCTGATGGTGCCGCCCATCTTCTCTACGATGATGCGGCAAAGGGCAAGTCCGAGTCCGAAGCCCTGCTGTTGGTTGGCGTCCTGCGATGCGTATGCGTTGAAAATCTGGTCAATGAATTCGGGGGAAATGCCTGAACCGGTGTCCTTGACAAAGAATCGTATGTCTTTACCGTCGTTAAGCATGTTGTAGCCATAGGTAATGGAACCTCTCGAAGTGTGCTTCAGTGCGTTGGAAATGAGGTTCGAGAATATCTGCATCAACCGGTTCTCGTCGGTGGTCATGACCACGGGCATGTCGGGTTTTGTCCATATCAGGTCAACGGTTTCAGGGCAGCGGAACTTGAACACCTGCTTGATGCTGCTCATGAGTTGGCCAAGGTCGGTGGGCTTGTTCTTGATGACAATCTCGCCCGACTCTACGCGGCTCAGGTCAAGAATCTCGTTGACCAGGCTGAGCAGGCGGCTGTTGTTGCTCTCGATGATCTCCATGAATTTCATGCGTTCATCGGGTGAGTCGGTTTCGGCCATGATGCGCGAGAAGCCCTCGATGGCGTTGAGTGGTGTGCGTATTTCATGGGACATATTGGCCAGGAAGAGCGACTTCATCTTGCTGGCATTCTCAGCCTTCGAAGCCTTCTCCTCGTATTCCTTGATCTTCCTTTTGGCCTGTTCCAATTGCTCGTTTGCCGCCATCAGTTTCCTGTTGACAGTGGCAAATTTCTGAAGCAATATTTCCCTTTCGTCTTGATCCATTTCGTTTTATCAATGAACAGTTTTAGTCAGTGCGCATATTAAATGCAGTTGCAAAGATACTGTTTTTTGTTGAAACGGACGAAAGAATGTTGAAAAATTTTGTCTTTTTTCACGCTCTTTTTGCTTTTTCCCATGTTCCCGAACTGCTGTGCGACCTGAGATAGTTCATTCCTCGGAACACATTAGTGTTCATAAACAGGAAATAGTAGGGTACGTAGAGCCATTTGTTCTTCTTTCCGGCCTTTGCCAGAATGTAGCCGGCAAAGGCTGCCAGATAGAACACGGCCTGGGCGATGAGCACAGCGGCATAGACTTTGCCGGCTCCAAGGGCCACGAGGGCAATGTTCAGGGGGACGAGCAGCAACATGGCCACAGGGGTTAAACTCCAGCGCAGCACGCGGTGTGATACGAACTGGAAGGCTACGAGTGGCCTGCGCAGCGGGTTCATCATGCTCCGTAGCCACCAGATGCTCTGCAGTCCTCCTGCGGCAATGCGGCGCTTGCGCTTCGATTCCTCCTGCAGGTTTGCACTTCCGAACTCCATGGCGTAAGCATCTGATGTGTAGGCAATTCTATATCCTTTATTCAAGATAAGCATCGATATCATAAAGTCGTCGAGCAGAGCGTTGGATGGAGCAGGCTGGTAGCAGCTCATGCGCACGGCAAAGAGCTCGCCGGCAGCACCCATTGCCGAGTAGAGGTCGCTGTCCCATTGCTTCAGCCGGCTCTCATATTTCCAGTAAAGACCTTCGCTCTCGGCAGCGGCCTGACCCTCTGTGCGGGCCGCCACGCGCTTCTCGCCCGAGACGCAGCCTACGTTTTCGCGCTTGAACTGACGCATCACCTCGCTGATGGCCTCGGTGTTGAGCATGGTGTTGGCATCGGTAAACACGACGTATTCGGCTTTGTTCTCCTGCAGCCCGTGCTGCATGGCGGCAGCCTTGCCTCGCCGATCGGGGCTGAACACCAGCTTCACCTCGGGGTAGGCCGACAGCAGCTCGTTGGTGCGGTCGTTGCTGCCGTCGGTGACCCACATCACGCAGAGCTTGTCCTTCGGATAGTCCAGTGCGCGTGTGTTTCTCATTTTCTCTTCTACCACGCTCTCCTCGTTGTAGGCGCAGATCATGAGCGTCACCTCCGGGTAGTCGCGCTCGTCGGCAGGCAACTGTGGAGTGGGGGACGGATGCTTGATTAACGACTTGACTTTCAGGATGATATAGAGCAGCAGACCGTAGCCAATGTAGGTGTAGAATACCAATGCTACGAAGAGCCAGAATGCCGTTTTCAGTACGATGATCATAGTGTCGACGTTATTAGTCTGTTTTCGTTTTTCGTTGCAAAGGTATTAAAAACTTTCCGCCTGACAAACGCTTTCCTGCCTTTTTTTCGCCGAAAGGCAGAGGGGCGTTAATCGGGAATATCGCTAAACGCCCGTAAGGGGAGCTATGAATGAAGCTACTTTTTGTTCAATGAAGCCTCTTCTCTTGTTCAATGAAGCCTCTTTGTTTGTTCAACGAAGCCTCTTTGTTTGTTCAACGAAGCCTCTTTGTTTGTTCAATGAAGCCTTCTTCGGCTTTGCTGACGAAGGTCAGCAACACTGCCGACGACCGTCGGAAAATCTGCTGACCTTCGTCAGCAAAGCCGAAACAATATTCCCTGTATAAACAAACACCGTTTCTTTCATGATGAAACGGTGCGCCCTCATTCTTTGTGACTGTGGTTTCTGAAAAAGCAGGCGAAATGCTTGGCTGTATAAAAAAAAATGCTTACTTTTGCACGAGAATTAAATATAAATAGGTACGAAAAGAACATAAAATAACAGAATATATTCAACAAAATTCAACGAACCGATGACAAACGACGATATGACACTCCGTGGCATGCCTGGGCAGTCGGCCGGGATGCAGCAGCTCGATAGGACGGCCGGTTTGCGTGAGGCTCACGATGACGGCGCCTTCCAGTCGCAGATTCAACAGCAGTCCCTACAGCAGCAGGCGCAGGCGGTGAAATGTCCCCACTGCGGTGCTACCAACGACGCCGAAAGCCTCTACTGTGCTTCCTGCGGACAGGTGCTTCACCGTCAGACTTGTCCCAACTGCGGTGCTGAGCTCGATGGCGATGCCGACTTCTGCGAGTCGTGCCATCATTACATCTCGACCAACACATGTTCGTTCTGCGGTGCTCACCTTTCGGAACAAGATGCCTTCTGCCCCGAGTGCGGTTCTCCGCGCGGCGGCATTGTCTGTCCCACGTGCCACACGCTGAACGAGTTCTCTTTCTGCAAGCAGTGCGGACGGGCGCTCACCGAGGAAGCTGCCCAGTTAGTGAGGGAACTGCAGATGCAGCCTGAGTACCAGGAGTTGGCTGCGGCTGCGAAAGAGTTGGACGAGCTTCAGATGCAACTGCCCTTCGAGAGCGAGGAGGACGTGAAGACTGCCCGCAAGTGTGACGAGCTGCGCCAGCGGGTGCTGCGCCTGTTGGCGCAGGATGCAGGCGTGGTCAACGTGGTCATACCCCCTGTAGGCGAGCAGCGCATGTCGAAGGAAGAACATGCCGCCCGCAAGGAAGAGGTGATGGAGCGCATCAGCAACCTGCTTGAACGCTTACCCGTCTCTGCCAATCCGAAACCCGCTCAGGTGCGTAATTTCGCAATGGCCCAGAAACCTCAGGGCCTCAGGCTTGCCTGGCTGTGCAACTACAAGCACGCTATGCACTCCAGCCCCTGCGGATGTGCGAAGCCCCAACTTGGTGGCAAGTGGGTCGTGCTTGGTCACGGGTCGAAACAAGAGATCAAGGATGATAAGTAAGGAAATAGCAATAAAGACAGATACATGGACAAGACACTCAAGCTTGAAGGCCCGATGCCGGCTCCGACACCAGTAGGAGGTGACCGTACCATTGCGTTGCCGTCGTCTGACGACGCTACGCAGCACACGCTGAAGGCCGCTTCTGCTCCCGCACCTCAATCCATGCAGGACACCGACGACAATGTGTTCGTCTTGAAGGGTGAGCGTTACGACAAGGTCAGTTGCCTGAGCGACAACTCGGGCGAGGCACAGGTGTTCCTCGTCTACCACGACGGCAAGGAGTACGTGCTGAAGGTCTACTACCCCAACTTCACGGTGAACAAGAAGCTGCTGCAGGTTATCCGCTCGTTCCACTTCGAGATGATAGTCAACCTCATCGACTACGGCAAGACCTATGTCGACGCGAAGTACCGTTATTACGAACTGATGGAGTATCTGGAGGGCGGTACGCTGCAGGACTTCAAGCTCGGCAACGACTTGAACCAGTTCCGTCGCCTGGCACTTCAGGCGGCGGCCGCGCTGGCCTACTGCCACCGCTATAACATCCTGCACAAGGACGTGAAGCCCACCAACTTCTTCTTCCGCGACAAGGGTCACAAGGAGCTGGTGTTGGGCGACTTCGGCATCTCATCGTTCCTCGATCCCAAGACGGGTCTCGTACGTACCACTCAGGCACGTACGCCCATCTATGCCGCTCCCGAGATGTATGCCGACGTGATTGACGGCGAGGTTGAGATTTCGGCTGCTGCCGACTACTACTCGCTGGGCATCACGCTGCTGGCACTATGGTTGGGCGAGACACCCCTGAGCTCGAACGAGCGCAACATGATGAAGCAGAAGAACGAGGGCCGACTGCCCCGTCTCGGCGAGCTTCCTGAGAGCGTGAAGCGCATCGTGCAGGGACTGACCGCCGTCAACGTCGAGGGCCGTTGGACCTACGACGAGGTGGAGCGCTGGTTCAAGGGCGAGGAAGTGAAGGTCGATCTCTCGTCGGCAGCCCTTCGCTACAAGAGCTTCATCGTCGACCCCGAGCGCAACCTTGTGGCCAACAACCTGCACGAACTTATACCCATGCTCATCGACAACGAGCGGTTGGCCATCAACTACCTCTACAGTGGTCGCATAGCCAACTGGCTGGAGTCGTGCGGCAACCAGAAGCTCACGGCCGTGGTCAAGGACATCGTGACCAACAAGTTTCCCGCCAACTCGAGGGTGGGTCTCATGGCGGCCGTATATGCTATGGAACCTACCTATCCATATAAGGACATCAAAGGAAACCTCTGCGACGACGTGCACAGCATCTCGCTCGCATTGCTCAGCAACCAGGATATCTACGCCATGAAGCTGCAGGATCCCAACGATGACCTCTTCCTGTGGCTCGACGTACACACAAAGTGCGACATCGACCGCCTGCGCTCTTACTTCAAGCCCGAGGCGGATGCCCACGTGGCCGTCATGCGCATGGTGTTCGAGATCGACCCCGACATACCGTTCCTGGGGCGCCACCCATCAATGACGCTCGAGGAGATATTCTACTCCTTTGGCCATTCGAACCTGACCGACGACGACTGGCATTCGCTCACCGACGGTCGCCTGCTCTCGTGGATGTATGCCCACGAGGATGTCATGGCCTGTGAATCGACACGCATCCTGACTGAGGGAAAGCCATATTCAGAATCACTGGCCTATAAGGTCATCTACAACCTCGACCGTGAGGCTGCCTACGACCTGCGCGAGGCATCGACACCCGAGGCCGTGGGCGAGGTCATCGCCCAGCGTCTCATGCAGCTGGAACATGTTCCGGCTGCCGACTTCGAGAAGACAATGGCCGACATCGCGTCGACCGACGGACGCTTTGCCTACTATGCACAGATACATGGCTGGGGTGGCCTGCAGGAAGAGGCACGCCGCTGCTTCGACCTTAAATCGCCTGAGAATCGCGACCGCCTGGGCGTCTACGACCTGCGCACGGCCATGTACCGCTTCTGCCGCATCCTCGGCACTACGCCTGGCTACCTGCTGCCCAACGGACAGGTGCTCACCGACAGCCGCCAGCTCACCTCGCAGCTTGCGTCGCAGATACATGACGAGATACGTGGGGGCGCACTCGCACAGTGGCTCACCGTGTTCTACCACGAAGACCCCACACGCGACTTCAGCGAACCCTACAGCTACGAGCGGGCCCTTGCCCAATGGCTCGAGACGATTGGAAAGTTTGATGAGCATCACCAGTACTTCTTCCGATACAACCGTGCCTGCCAGGAGACGCGCGACCGCACGTCCTATGTGAGGAAACGCTGGATGGACGCCTACAATCGTGAGCGCATCATGCGCTACATCTTCTATGGGGTCAGTATCCTTTGGGTACTGCTGGTCGTGGTCTTCGGCAGGGAGGTCGTCGATTATGTGGCGCTGCACCCCTACGTCGCCGTACTGCTACCCGTGGGCGGCATGAGCGCCGTTATAATGGGCACGCGTGCCTACTTCCGCGGCTATGGCTCCAGTATGTCGCTGCTTTGGGGAGCCTTGGGCTTGCTTTCCTCTCTGATACCCGTCTATATACTGAAGTTCGTGGCAGCATCGGTGCCCATGCTCTCATCGGTGGTCATCATTATGCTCACGCTTGCCTACGTCTACGTGTGTCACCGGACTGACTACAGTAGAGACCGCCACAGCGACAAGAACTTCGTGGACGATGTGGTGAAGACCGACGACGTGAACACCTCGCTTCTCGATCCACTCTACTATACGTTTAGAACCAAGTCGGCGCGCTACAGCGGCTCGAAGTTCGGACTTCTTGACGATGTCGACAACCAGGTGAACTCTTTTGCAGGCGAATCGGTTATCCACTACTTGGAATGGAGTTTCATGGTGTTGCTGCTTATCGTCATGTTGCTGCTGCACTGCCTGTAAAAACCACTGAATGAATACAACCAAACATAAAAGCGCATAATGATTTGCGAATATTGTCATAAAGGAAACCGCTCGATTGCAAAGTTCTGCAAATGGTGCGGAAAGCCCATCTCTAACCAGAACCTGCTGGAAAAAATGGTAGGACAGGCTGAGGTGAAGGCACAGCTGAAGAGCATTGTCGACACCTATACCTATCTGCGCTCGCGCAAGGATATCTCGGTCGTAAGGCTCTCGATAAACGTCGTAATAATTGGAGAGACCGGTACTGGTAAGACCTCGCTCGCAGAAATCATCCGCGACTATTTCTATCAGCAGAGAATCATTGCCAAGCCCAAGCTCACAATGGTCGATGCCGTTGACTACCAGCGTTTCGTTGAGAATTGGGACGATAACATCGAGAAAGCTCATGACGGCATTTTGTTTTTCGACAATGTACAGAAGTTGCTGCCTGACAAGTACTCGAATCAGGTGAACCCACTCGATAAGCTCTTCGTCGAAATGGACAAGTGGGACGGCAACCCCATCGTCATCATTGCCGGACTGCCCAAGGGTCTTGAGGATTTCCTGGAGAGTAACCCTGCAGTGAAGAACCGCTTCAAGTACACCTTCCGTCTGCCCACCTACGGCTATAAGGAACTGTGCGAGATAGTGAAGCAGATACTTGACAACCGCTACGGCATCACCTCTTTCTCGGAAGAGGCCGACAAGCAGCTTACCCGTTACTTCAAGTACCAGATAAAAATCAAGGACGAAACCTTTGGCAACGCCCATCTGGCCACGAAGACTGCCGAGGACATCTTCAGCTCGTTCATCAGCCGCGGTGGCGATGCCGCACAGGTGGAGATAGACGACATCAAGGGATACGTGCCCGAGGAACGCTCGCTCGAAAGCATCCTCTCCGACCTCGACAGCTTTATTGGCATGAAGGAGGTGAAGGATGCTGTGCGCGAGATTGCCTACACAGTGCAGAACAGCATACAGAGAGCCGAACGCGGACTGGGCGAGCAGCAGAAGATGGGCATGCACATCGTGCTCACAGGTAACCCCGGTACAGGCAAGACCACCATTGCCCGCAAGCTCGGCGAGATTCTTGCCGCCATCGGCTATTTAGACAATGGACATGTGGTCGAGGTCGACCGCTCACAGATGGTCAGCCCCTATCAGGGCGAGACACCGAAGGTCGTAGGTCGCCTCTGCGACAAGGCCATGGGTGGCATACTCTTCGTCGACGAGGCCTACACACTGGCACCAGTCAGCCAAAGCGGTGAGCGCGACAATCAGGGCGCACAGGCATTGGAGACACTGATGAAGCGCATGGAGGACGACCGCGACAAGTTCGTGGTCATTGCTGCCGGTTACCAGAAAGAGATGGACAACCTCTTCCGCGTGAACCCCGGAATGCGCAGCCGCTTCAACTATTTCCTTAACATTGAGGACTATAACCCCGAGGAGCTCTTCCAGATTATGCAGGTATTCGCCAACGAGAAGAAATACCTATTCTCAGAGAAAGCCGAAGCACTGACTCGCCACATGATAGAGCAGCTCTACAAGACGCGTGACAAGAATTTCGCCAACGGACGTACCATGCGCTCGCTCTTCGACCAGATGTGTAAGAAGCAGGCGCAGCGATTGCAGAATGCGGGACTTACTCAGATGACCACCGAGCAGTTGATGACCTTCGAGGAGGAAGATGTACCCTATGAAGCTCCACGCGAGGTCGACTACACCGCGTGTCTGAAGCGGCTCGACGGCCTTGTGGGTCTTGATGCGGTGAAGAAAGAGATTGCCAATCTGGCGGCCTACCTGAACCTGCAGATCAAACGTGGCGAGACAGCGACCTTCCTTGGTAAGCACTATGTGTTTACGGGCAATCCCGGTACTGGTAAGACCACTGTGGCACGCATCATGGCCGAGGTGTTCAAGACATTAGGCATCCTGACTCGCGGACAGCTCGTCGAAGCCGACCGCTCAAGTCTCGTGGCAGGATATAGCGGGCAGACGGCCATCAAGACCAACCAGCTCATTGACTCGGCCATGGGAGGCGTGCTCTTCATCGACGAGGCCTACACCCTGCGCTCAAACGACAGCGATACTTTTGGTAGTGAAGCCATCGACACCCTGCTGAAGCGACTGGAGGACGACCGCGGTAAGTTCATCTGTATCGTGGCCGGATATACCGAGCAGATGCATGACTTCATCGACTCGAACCCTGGATTGAAGAGCCGTTTCACCCAGACCATTCACTTTGACGACTACACACCCGACGAGCTCACGCAGATATTCCTTAATATGGCGTCGGCTAAGAAGTTCATCATTGATGACGATATGCGTGGAGCCATACATCGTATGTTCGAGCAGCTGTACCTGCGGCGCGATAAGAACTTCGGAAATGCGCGTGAGGCACGCCGCATCTTCGACGAGACGGTCGAAAGGCAGAGCCAGCGCCTCGTGGCAAAGATGAACGCACCTGACGTGATGGTGTGCGATGACGAGGCCGACGGTTTCCTCTTCGAGGATATGTACCGGCTGTCGATTGCCGACCTGCCCATGGAGCAGAGCACCGCTGCACGACCCGTCGACGAGGTGCTCAACGAGCTCGACGAGTTTATCGGTATGCGCTCGGTGAAGAATGCTATCCGACGCCTGGCCGTGCAGAGCATGTTCATGAAACAGCGTGCAGCCGTAGGTGCCGGCAACGTGCAGCAGATGTCTATGAACTTCGTGCTCACCGGTAACCCCGGCACGGGAAAGACATCGATAGCACGCAAGATGGGCGAGGTGCTGCAGTCGATGGATGTGCTGCCAACGGCCCGCGTCATCGAGGCAAGCAGGGCAACCCTCGTGGGCAAGTACATGGGCGAGACACCGAAGATTGTCAACTCGATGTGCGACAAGGCAATGGGCGGTATCCTCTTTATCGACGAGGCTTATACCCTCAGCGACCAGAACGACCAGTATGGCAAGGAGGCCATCGACACGCTGATGAAGCGCATGGAGGACGACCGCGGGAAGTTCGTGGTCATTGCGGCAGGCTACAAGGATAAGATGGAGGAGTTCCTTCAGATGAATGCCGGACTGGCAAGCCGCTTCACCCATAAGCTTCATATCGACGACTATGATGAAGACGAGCTGTTGGCCATCTTCACGAAAATGGCACATAAGGAACAGTACGTCGTTTCGCCACCTGCCGAGTCGAAGCTACGTGATGTCATCAGCAAGATGATCGTGGCGAAGAACGAGTCGTTTGGCAATGCACGCGAGATGCGTAATCTGCTCGACAAGACTATTGAGCACGTCTCGATGCGTGTGTCGCAGATGCCACCAGAACAGGTGACCAAAGAAAGCTACCAGCTCATCCTGTCCGAGGATATTCCCGAAGGCTGATGAAAAGCAGGTAAGCATATAACAATCATGTAAATTGTCAATTACCATATTATGATAGTTTGTCCGAATTGCAGAGAAGAAATTGATGATGATTCGCACTACTGTGACCAGTGCGGACAGGCCTTGCTCTATTGTGACAGATGCGGAAGGGTAGGCATCGGGCGTCGCTGCACATCGTGTGGTGGGCTGATGGTTACTCCTGACAAGTTGAAACATAACCAGGAGCAGACGTCGTTCTCGTCGTCGGAATCAGCAGGATTTGTTTCGCAGGAGTTCAGCAAGACTTATCCTACCGGGCAGGAACAGCAGGCAATACCTGTTGAAATGCCTGCCCTGCTACTTTACAACGGTGCGCTCAATATACGCATCAAAGGTGTCAATGGAGCCATTATCGGCCGTAAGCAGGGACCCTACGCCGAATTTTTCACGCAGAACCTGTATGTTTCGGGTGTGCATGCTCAGCTGAAGTACAATGCAAGTAGTGGTTGGTGCATCACCGACAAACATTCGTCGAATGGCACGAAGCTGAATGAGCGACTGTTGCAACCCGATGTAGACATGTCGCTGAAAAACGGCGACATTGTCACCATTGCCAACGTGAATCTACAAGTAAGCATTGATTAAACCCGTTAAATAAAGACACGGTACCCATGTTTGATATGACCATTTCGGCAGCAAGTTCTACCGGCTGCGTTAGGGAGCACAATGAGGATATGTTGCTCGTAGGCGACCGTTTTGTGCGCGATGACAAGATAGAGATGCAGGTGTCGCTTGACGGTGTCGACCGCTATCTGTTGGCTCTGGCCGACGGCATGGGTGGCCATCGGAGTGGCGACGTGGCCAGCAGCGAAGTGCTGCACAACCTGCAGTTCTTCTTCGGCGACATCCCTGCACAGATATCTCCGGGTAGCCTGAACGAGGCTATCTGCGAGTGGCTCTCGAGCATCAATAACATCATGGATTCAAGAGGGCATGTAGACCCTGCCTGTCAGGGAATGGGAACTACTTTGGTGGCACTCGCATACTATGATGGCCAGTTCTATACTTTAAACTGTGGCGACAGTCGGCTCTACCTGATGCACGATGGTGAGCTACAGCAGCTAACAACCGACCACTCGCTGAATAGCCTCATGGGCAAGCCCGAGCACTGCAGTATTATCACCAACTGTATTGGCGGTGGATGCAAGAACAGCTACATCGACATGGTGCAGTGTACCGGCGACCTGCATTTGGGCGATACCGTTCTCATCTGTAGCGACGGACTTAGCGACATGCTTGACGACGCCACTTTGCAGCGCATGCTGATTGAAGGGTGCAGTGCCGATGCATTGTGCCTTGCTGCCGAAGAAGCGGGCGGCTACGACAATGTGTCAGTTATTGTGGCACGTATGACTGCTGCCGGCAAGTAAGCAGAAACTTGTATTTTATCGTAATTCATTATTTATTAGATAATAGATGCCTTTAAGACTTCCCGACCAACTACCGGCCATTGAGCTACTGAAGCGTGAGAACATCTTTGTGATGGACGACACGCGCGCTCACTCACAGGACATACGTCCGCTTCGCATTGTGGTGTTGAACCTCATGCCTATCAAAATTACCACAGAAACTGACCTTATCAGGCTCCTCTCGAACACGCCTTTGCAGATAGAGGTGTGCTTCATGAAACTCAGGAGCCATACGCCCAGCCATACGCCTATCGAACACATGATGATGTTCTACCGCGACTTTGAGGAGCTTCGTAAGCAGAAGTTCGATGGTATGATCATCACTGGTGCTCCTGTCGAACAGATGGAATACGAGCAGGTGAAATACTGGGACGAGATTACCGAGATATTCCAATGGGCCCGCAACCACGTTACCAGTACGCTCTACATTTGCTGGGCAGCTCAGGCAGGATTGTATTATTATTATGGTGTGCCCAAGCATCAGCTCGACAGGAAGATGTTCGGTATCTATGAGCAGGACATCCTATTCCCGCGTCTGCCCATCTTCCGTGGCTTCGACGACAAGTTCATGATGCCACAGAGCCGCCATTCGGAGATCAGGCGTGCCGATATTGAGAAGCACGACGAACTGATGCTGATTGCCGAGTCGCCTCAAAGCGGAGTTAGCATCGTGATGGCGCGCGGAGGTCGTGAGTTCTTTATCACCGGACATCTGGAGTATGCACCTAACACGCTCGACAATGAGTACAAGCGCGACCGTGACATACGCTCTGATGTTAGCGTGCCCTACAATTACTATCGGAACGATGATCCTGCCCAGGGACCGAAGGTCACATGGCGTGCACATGCCAATCTCTTCTACAGTAATTGGATCAACTACTACGTCTATCAGGCAACGCCTTATGACATTAATATGATTGAGTAGTCGCGAGCGATGAGGACACTGGAACTGCTGGCACCTGCCAAAAATCTGGAGTGTGGCGTAGCCGCTATCAATCATGGAGCCGACGCTGTATATATAGGTGCTCCACGCTTTGGAGCTCGTGCGGCTGTGGGTAATAGCGTCGACGATATACGTCAGCTTTGCGACTATGCCCATCAGTTCGGTGCCCGCGTCTATGTTACGGTCAATACTATTGTCTACAACGACGAACTTGAAGATACCTACCACTTGCTGGAACAGTTGGCCGAGGCGAAGGCCGATGCCGTGCTCGTTCAGGATATGGCTGTTGCCCGCTATTTACTGGAGCATCCAAGCTTGGGACTTACGCTGCATGCCTCTACGCAGACGGATAATCGTACTGCCCAGAAAGTTCGATGGCTGACAGCTAAGGGCTTTAAACGAGTGGTGCTGGCGCGTGAGTTGTCGCTCGATGAGATAGCAGCTATTCATCAAGAGGTGCCGCAGACAGAGCTGGAAGTCTTTGTCCACGGTGCCCTCTGCGTCTCCTATAGTGGACTGTGCTATGCGTCGCAGTATTGCTTCGGGCGCAGTGCCAACCGAGGGGAGTGTGCACAGTTCTGCCGGATGAAGTTCGACCTGATGGATGCTGATGGTCGTGTGGTAGAGCATCAGCGATATTTGCTCTCGCTGAAGGACATGAACCAGTGGGCGCACCTTGAGGAACTGATAGAGGCGGGTGCCACTTCGTTCAAGATTGAAGGCCGACTGAAAGACCTTTCCTACGTGAAGAACGTCACGTCAGCCTATAGTCAACAGTTGGACAATATCGTCGCGCGTCATCCTTCCGAGTACCGGCGGGCATCAAGGGGGCACTGCGAATACACCTTCACACCCGACCTGAAGAAGAGCTTCAATCGTGGCTACACCACCTATTTCCTACATGGCCGTCAGCAGGACATTGCGTCCTTCGATACACCGAAGGCCATTGGAGAGTATGTGGGAACGGTAAAGGACATCAGGGGCAACTCAGTGAGTGTGGCGGGTATTGCCCGTTTTTCCAACGGTGACGGACTCTGCTTCCTGAATCAGCAGCGCGAGTTAGAGGGCTTCCGCGTGAATAGGGTAGAGGGCAATAGGCTTTTTTTACTAAAGACACCCCACACGCTGCGACAGGGAATGCGCCTCTATCGCAATAACGATCAGGAGTTCGACAAGATGCTTTCACGTACCACTGCTGTGAGGAAGATTCCAGTGACGATGGAACTAACGACGATCAACGACGGTTTCCGGCTCTCAATGGATGGGGTGAGTATAGAAATGCCTATGGAACACGCTCTCAGCAAGACACCACAGCGCGAGAACATTGTGCGACAACTGACTAAGCTTGGCGGTACCCCCTACGAATGTTCGGAAGTGGTGCTGCCGGATGATTTCAACTATTTCATCCCGAGCAGTCAGCTGACCGAGATGCGCAGAAAGGTGGTTGAGGCTTCACTTGCTGCTGTCCGGACGAAACGTCAGATAACGTGCAAGGCAGAATCGGTTACACCTCAGTCACTGCCTTCTTACGCGCGTACCTTTTTATATAATATAGCCAACGATGAAGCACGTGCATACTACAGGCAGCAGGGAGTAGCTGATGCGGAAGATGCCTTTGAGGTGAGAAAGCCTTCTGAACCCTTGCTATTGATGCAGTGTCGCCATTGTCTGCGCTTTTCTTTGGGCTACTGTGTGAAGCATGGTGGAAAGAAGCCCGCTTGGCGCGAACCGTTATACTTGAAGTTAGGCGATGGTCGTCGTTTCCGGCTTGAGTTCGACTGCCGTCAATGTCAAATGAATGTTTATGCTGAAGATTGCTAATTACCTGTGGATGCCGTTGTTGTGGCTGTTGACTTCTTGTTACCAGCAGGGACCACAGACGTCGGATGCCTGGATTCTGACCGACCGTCAGGTCGATTCCATCTCTTTCTATACCACCCATCACTATACCGAGAACTTCAACTTTGTGGTAAAGGGCGACTCGCTGGCACTCATCGTACAACATCCCAGTGAGGCTGTAAGCGGATTGCTGGTCGACACAATCAGTGTAAACCGTGGCGACCGCCTTGTAGTTGCCGACATCACAAAGATGCCTGCCGACTCGCTCGATTCCGTATGGGTGAAGGTAGCACGCGATCAGGAGACAATCGGTTGGACGCACGAATGCGAACTGCTGGGCAGTGTGGCCCCTGATGCACCCATCTCTCGGTTCATCGATTTCTTCTCCGACACCCACATGCTGCTCTTTCTTGCTGTGTTGGCAGTGGTAGTTGCATCCTATGTCATTATGCACTTGAAGAAGCGTAACGCCAAGTTAGTCCACTTGAACGATATCGATTCCTTCTATCCTTCTGCGCTGGCTATCAGCGTGGCTGCGGCTGCGGTGTTCTACAGCACCATTCAGCTGTTTGCACCGGAATCCTGGCGCCATTACTATTATCATCCCACGCTGAATCCTTTTGACGTACCCCTTCATCTGGGGCTTTTCCTCCTGTCGGTGTGGCTGATTGTCATCATTGCCATCTCGACGATTGACGATGTGCGCCGTCATCTGCCGTTAGGCGAAGCCGTTGTATATATGCTGGGACTTGCCGGTGTGTGTGCTCTGAACTATGTGGTGTTCAGCCTGACCACATTATACTATATAGGCTACCCTTTGTTGGTAGCCTATGTGGTGCTGGCCATTTGGCGTTATCTACGCCATGATAGCCGCCGCTATGTCTGTGGAGCTTGCGGAGCCCACCTGCATAAGAAAGGTGTCTGTCCGCAGTGCGGTGCTGTAAACGAGTGATGGATGGAGCTTGCCTTTGCTACTTATTCTCTTTTTGCTTGTCAAGCGAACTGAATACCGAATTGTTGGAAATAAATTCGGGCACGATTTCCTTCATCTTCCTTACCGTTGCAAGGTCGTCGTAGTTGTTGCTCAGTTCGATGAGCTCGTCGATTTCCTTGTTAATCGTGTTGAAATCATATTCACGTACGTTGGCAATGCGTATCTTCTTGTGGAACGAAGGCTTGGTGTCCTCCTTGTCGCTTAGCATTTCCTCGTAGAGTTTCTCACCATTCCGGAGTCCTGTGAATTCAATCTTTACATCCTTCTTGCCACTCAGTTTAATCATACGTTGGGCCAAGTCGGCGATGCGCACGGGTTTGCCCATGTCGAAGACGAAAATCTCGCCACCATTGCCTATTGTGCCTGCTTCGAGTACCAGCTTGCAGGCTTCGGGTATGAGCATGAAGAAGCGGATGATGTCGGGATGGGTCACGGTAACAGGGCCGCCATTCTTAATCTGTTCTTGGAACAGGGGAATGACCGACCCGTTGGAGCCCAGTACATTGCCGAAACGTGTGGTGACAAACTGCGTAGAGGTTGTCTTGTTCAGCGACTGGACGTAGATTTCGCAAATGCGCTTTGAGCAACCCATCACGTTGGTGGGGTTCACAGCCTTGTCGGTAGAAACCATCACGAACTTCTTCACGCCGTATTTTACGCTCAGGTCGGCAATGACCTTCGTACCGTATACGTTGTTCTGAATACTTTCGCTGGGGTTGTCCTCCATCATGGGTACGTGCTTGTAGGCAGCAGCATGGAAAACGTATTCGGGACGGAAGTCATTGAAGATGTGCTCCATACGCTTCTCCTTACAGATGCTGGTGACTATTGTCTCGCAGGGAATATCGGGCCACTCCTTTGACATCATCAGGCGAATGTCGTGCTGAGGTGTCTCTGCCTGGTCGATAAGCATCAGGGCGGCGGGCTTGAACTGTGCTATCTGACGCACCATTTCGCTGCCTATTGAGCCTGCAGAACCGGTAATGAGAATGCGGTGGCCCTTCAGTTGCTTGCCAACGGAATCCATGTCAATCTCTATTTCCTCACGGGGCAGCAGGTCTTCTACGCTCACCTCTTTCAGCATGTCCGACCTGATAGGCTCCGAGGTCTCTGGGTCCCATTCCTTGGCATTCTCCATCATGTAGATCTTCACGCCGGCGTTGATGAGCGTATCCTGTAGTAACTGGTCGTCACGGAATTCTTTGTTGCGCATGGGTGATACCAGCACGGCTTGGATGCTCAGCTCCTTGATGACTTCTCCCAGATGCTCGTCTACCTCATAGACGCGTTCGCCCATCAGTACATGGTGCTTGTGTCCTGTCTCATGAGATATAAATCCTTTCAGAAGGAACTGTTGCGGATTCTGCATTCTAATGTTCTTTGCCAGTCCTACACCACCCTCTTTGATGCCGTAGATCAGCGTACGTTTAGCACGTTTGTTTGTGGTTGTCACATCATGCAACAGTTTCACCAATACGCGCATAGCCCACATCAGTGCAGTGGCAATGATGTATATCAGTATGATGTGGCTGACGTAGAGGTGGATAAGATTGCTATGAGCCGACGGCCGGATGAAAACAACGTTGACAGCAATGACAAGTATCATTGAAATGACGTTGGCCATAGCCACCCTTTGCAGGTCGACAAACGAAGAATAGCGAACAATGCCCGAGTAAGTCCTGAATAGCCGGAATCCTACACAACTGATAAGTATGTAGAGCATCAGTGTCAACGTCAGTGGTATGAAGTTTGACAAAGTGGCTATTCCACGGTAGAATACCCAGTATGTGGTGATTCCTGAGAAGAATATAATTATACTGTCTAATAGAAGGATACACCAGTAGGGAAGCGAGTTCCTAGTGAAGTACCAATTCAAGGCCTTATCGAATAGCTCCATAGTGAAAAGTTAAATTCTGTTAATGTGGGGGGGGTGAAAATACTTTTTTCCTCTTTTGTAGGGTGCAAATTTACACAATGTTTATGAAATAAGCAAATGTTTGCCTATTTTTTTTATTCAACACTCTCGAAATAAAAATATTTAGCAAGAAATTTTGTTTGTTAGATTGAAAATGTGTATCTTTGCACGGTTTTACTAATCAAAATTTATATGAAAATGAAAAGAATGTTGACTATTTGCGCTATGGCAGCTGTATGTCTGCTGGGCGCTCAGCATGTAAATGCACAGGACGTAGTGACGGCTAAGGATGCTTCTCAGATGACTGCCAAGGAGTTGAAGGAGGCTCACAAGATTCAGAAGGAGAAGGAGAATGCCGTCAAGAATGCCCAAAAGGCAAAGATTGCTGCCGAAAAGGCCGTGAAGAAAGCCGAGAAGATGGCTAAGAAGGCTGAAGACGCACAAAAGGCCGCCAAGAAGGCCGCCGAGAAGTCGGAGAAGGCTGCCGAGAAGGCTGCCCGTCTGAATGGTGGCGCTATTCCTACTGGAGAATAAAGTCGTCGAGTACTTGAAGTTGTGTGGCATTGACCATTGTCCTTGGTGGGACAGTGGTCAATGTTCTGTTAATGCCTTGGTGGTATAGTGGTTAATGTTCTGTTAATGCCAGCTCAATCTTATGTTCCTTGGCCATTCGGCGCAGGTTGATGATGGCATAGCGCATGCGTCCAAGCGCCGTATTGATGCTTACACCTGTGAGTTCGGCTATCTCCTTGAACGACAACTGTTGGTAGAAGCGCATGTAGACCACCTCTCGCTGTGGGGCAGGCAGGTTGTTCATCATCTTCTTCACGTCGCGCAGTACCTGCTCGTTGATGATTTCGCTTTCCCTGTACGTGTCGAGCACCGTGTCGCCGCTCAGGTTCGAAAGGTCGTTGTCCTGGGTAGGCTCCACGATATGCTCATTGCGCTGGGCACGGTAGCGGTCCATGATAACGTTGTGGGCAATGCGGGTGAGCCAGAACGAGAACTTGCCGGTATCGCTGTACTGACGCTGCTGTAGCTTTACAATCACCTTGACGAAGGTTTCCTGGAAAACATCGTCGGCCACATCATGGTCGCGCACGACGAACATGATATAGGTAAACAACTTTTCTTGAGTTCTTGCTAATAACTCATCGAATGCACGATTGTCTCCATCTACATAACGGAGGGCCAACATTTCGTCGGTCATACCATCGTATTTTTTCATTTCATTTACTTTTTTTGATGGAGTAAATCTTATTCGATAGGCAATAAAGTTTTAGTTTGTGAGTTATTAAATGAATATTTCGGTTGCAAAAGTAGGGAATAAAATTTAAAATGCCAAGAAAAAATCAGAAAAAATGTTACTTTGACTGCTTTTTCCTCTTTTTCCCCTGCTTTTTGCCACTTTTGGGACATCATTGTCGGGACATCCTTATTTTTAGGTATTGGCAACCGATTATGGTCTTTAGTTCTTGGCGGTTTAAAGATTTTTGAGTACTTTTGCACAAAATATATCGTAAGCAGGGAATTATGAAACTTTCAGAGTTAAAGACTGGTGAGCGTGGCGTGATTGTAAAGGTGCTTGGTCACGGTGGCTTCCGCAAGCGCATTGTGGAGATGGGCTTCATCAAGGGTAAGACGGTTGAGGTACTGCTCAATGCTCCGCTCCACGACCCGGTGAAATACAAACTGATGGGCTATGAGGTTTCGTTGCGTCGTCAGGAGGCCGCAATGATTGAGGTGGTTAGTGGCAGTCAGACTATAGCCGATACGGGGCGCTGCACTTTGGCAGAGGATGCTTTGTCGGATGACGGCGACCGTGTCTACGACGATGCTGCAAGCCTTCGCCACGCTGCCCTTCGTGAGCGTCGCACCATCAATGTGGCGCTGGTAGGCAATCCCAACTGCGGTAAGACCTCGCTCTTCAACTTTGCCAGCGGAGCCCACGGCCACGTGGGCAACTACTCGGGAGTCACCGTCGATGCCTCTGAAGCCCATGCCTCCTATTTCGGCTACGAGTTCAAGCTGACCGACCTGCCTGGCACTTATTCCCTGTCGTGCTATTCGCCTGAGGAACTTTATGTGCGTCAGCACTTGACAGAGCAGATGCCCGATGTGGTCATCAACGTCATCGATGCCTCCAACCTTGAGCGCAATCTCTACCTTACTACCCAGCTGGTCGACATGAACCTGCGCATGGTGTGTGCCCTGAATATGTTTGACGAGTTCGAGCGACGTGGCGACCATGTCGACATCCACACTCTCTCTACGCTGTTCGGTGCCCCAATGGTACCCACATCGTTCAAGACTGGGCGTGGTGTTGAGGAGCTTTTCCGCAATGTGATTCAGGTCTACGAGAGCGCGAGCAAGCATGCCCGCCACATCCATATTAATTATGGTCACGAGATTGAGGACGGCATCAGCCACATACAGCAATACCTGAAACCCGATCCGAGCATCACCCTGCAGTACTCTACCCGCTATCTTGCCCTGAAGTTGCTGGAGCACGACACAAGCATTGCCGACTTCGTGCGACATCAATCAGTTGACAAGGCACGCTCTATCCTTGCTGCCCGCGACACAGCGGCCGCCCGTGTGATGGAGGAGACGAACAGCGATTCCGAGACCGCCATCATGGATGCAAAGTACGGTTTTATCAATGGTGCGCTGACCGAGGCTGGCTACACTACCGGCACAGAGAAAGACACCTACCGTACCACCCATCTCATCGACAACGTCCTATCCAACAAATATCTCGGTTTCCCCATCTTTTTCCTGTTGCTGTTCCTCATGTTCGAGGCTACCTTCGTCCTGGGGCAGTATCCTATGGATTGGATAGAGTGGTTCGTTGCGTGGATCGGTAACAAGCTCAGCACCACCATGCCTGAGGGTGCCCTGCGCGATATGCTTGTCGATGGCGTTGTAGGCGGTGTAGGCTCAGTCATCGTATTCCTGCCACAGATACTGATCCTCTACTTCTTCATCTCGCTGATGGAGGACTCCGGCTACATGGCCCGTGCAGCATTTATCATGGATCGTCTGATGCACAAGATAGGACTGCACGGAAAGTCGTTTATCCCGATGATTATGGGCTTTGGCTGCAATGTGCCTGCCGTTATGTCGACGCGCACCATCGAGAGCCGCCGCTCACGACTCATCACCATGCTTGTGCTGCCCATGATGTCGTGCTCGGCCCGACTGCCAATCTACATTATGATTATCGGTACGTTCTTTGCCGTAGAGTACCAAAGCCTGGTCATGCTTTCGCTCTACGCGCTGGGCATCGTGATGGCTGCGCTGATGAGCCGCCTGTTCAGCCGTTTCCTGCTGAAGGGCGACGATACCCCCTTCGTGATGGAACTGCCGCCCTATCGCTTCCCCACACCTAAGGCCATAGGACGCCATACGTGGGAGAAAGGCAAGGAGTATCTGAAGAAGATGGGTGGCATCATTCTTGTTGCTTCTATCATCGTGTGGGCACTCGGTTACTTCCCCCATCATCCTGAACTCGACAACCAGGCTCAGCAGGAGCAGTCGTATATCGGGCGCATGGGTCATGCCGTGGAGCCCTTGTTCCGACCTCAGGGTTTCGACTGGAAACTCGACGTCTCGCTCATTGCCGGTGTAGGTGCCAAGGAAATCGTGGCCTCGACCATGGGTGTGCTCTATGGCGACGACCACGGCGATGCGTCCGATTTCTCCGACCTTTCGGGATTCTCTGAGGTGAAGGAGAACCAGCAGCGCTACACCAGCCTAAGACAGAAGATGCAAGCCGATGGTATCACACCCTTGACTGCCTTCTGCTATCTGCTCTTCGTGTTGCTCTATTTCCCTTGCATCGCCACTATCGTAGCCATCAAGAACGAGACGGGCACATGGCGTTGGGCTCTCTTCACCGCCTGCTACACCACCACTTTGGCGTGGGTAGTATCTGCTTTGGTCTATCAGGCAGGTCGTTTGTTGTTCTGATGTAGAGGGCGTTAGAATTCTACGTAGACTTCGCGTTTGGTAAGTTTCAGTGTCGAGGCAATGGGCGTTCCGTTGATGGTAGGCTTCTCGTCCTCGGCATTGTCGATGGCTTTGCTCTTACGGCTCAATGCGTGGAAGGTGCCGCCGCTTAGCGTAATGCCTGTCGTGCTTTTCACGCCCTTGGGCTTCGATATCTCTTCGCTGCCTAAGGCCTGTACGTCGAGCTTGCCACCCTTGAACTCGATGGCTCCGTCGGCATTGATGCCCTTTCCGCCCTCGCCTGTGCTGACGATGGTGAGCGTTCCGGCTGTCATCGTCATCAGGCTGTCGCAGCGTATTCCGGCACAAGAAGTAGTATCGACAATGCCGTCGACGGTCTCAATCTTGCTGTTGCCCGAGGTGGTGATGGTGGTAGTGCCGCCGCTGATTTCCATTCGTGCATCGTTCTTGATGCCGCGTGCGCCATCGGCCTTCACGTCGATGGTTAGCGTGCCGTCGAAGATGAACACACCGTCGTTGGCTTTCACACCATTGGTGCCCGTAGCCGATACGTTGACGTTGATGGTGCCGCCCTCGAAGTTGATATAGTCGTCGCTGGCAATGCCGTTGCGAGAGTTACCCTCGACGTTGAGCGTACCTTGTCCCATGAAGTGAATCTGTCCCTCGCTGAAGAGTGCTGCCTTCTGCTGGATGGTGTCACCATTGGCATTAAGGGGTGCCTCGGCATAGTCGGTACCATCGGTCAGCGTGTTGGTGGTTCCGGCAGGCAGGGTGATGTGGAGCGACTTACCGCATTGGTTGTTGATGGCGGGGCCTTTGGGGTTGTTGATGGTGACGCCGTTGAGCCTGATTTCGTACTTCTTGTTGCTGAAGACGAGCAGGGAACCGTCGGTAGTGGTGCCGCTGAGGCTTACGACGAGATACTTGCTGGTGAAGGAGTTGACGATGACGTGGGCTCCATTGGTGCTGACGCTGACGAAGTAGGGTAGTGCTCCGACAGTGGCCGTCGAGCCGTTATAGCTGATGGTGAGGGTGTCGTTGCCCACAAAATCATCGATGCTGTAGCTGTCGTCGTTCTGGCATGCAGCAAGGGCTGCTATGGCGAATATGGATAGGAGTAGCTTTCTCATTGTTTCAGAATTTGTACTTGTAGCTGATTCCGAGGATGTGTCTGTTGCTGTCTTCGTCGTCCTTTACGTTCTGATACTTGTAACTGAGGCCGAAGACATGCTGCTTGCGCCATTTGTAGTCGACACCGAGCGTGTAGCGCATCTTCTCGATGCCGCCCGAAGCGTTGAACATCTCGACACTGACGTAGGGGTCGAACTTCCAGTTGGGTATGTCGTAGTCAATCTGCAGACGGCTGCGTAGTACATTCTTGCTCTTGCTCTTCACGTCCATCCACGAGTCCTCATCGATGTCGTAGCGCTTGCTTTCGGCTACGGGGCGGTAGGTGTACTGCCAGCGTTCGCGCAGCGAGAAGCGCAGGCGCTGCCAGTCGACGCTGCCCGAAAGGGTAAGGTTCAAACGGTGGCGTGCCGACCAATAGGCGGGCGTCCACTTGTTTGGTGTGAGGCCGTCGGACTTCAAGTCGAGCTCTTCGGCATGATTGTCGTAGAGCAGGGTATAGCCTGCTGATGCCTTCAACCCTTTGAGCAGCTTGTATTCGGCATTGATGCCTACACTCCAGCGGTCGGTCTCCTTCGAGTTGTCGCGGGTACGGAACTCGGCCTCGGCAGCTACGCTCCATTTCATGGACAGTTTCTTCTCGGCGCCCACTTCGTACCATACGCCGAAGTCGTCGCTCTGGGCCTTTGCGGCGGGTGCGGCCATGAGTGCCGCTAAGGCGATGATAATCAGATTTCTCTCCATTGCGATTTTCTTACTCTGAATTGTGAGTCAACCTCATTGCCTTGGGGGCCATCATAGGTGATGCGCAGCACGGCAGTGTCTTTCAGGAAATCGATTCCGCCCACCTCGATGTGCAGGATCTTCAAGCCTGTGCGCTGTTCCAGGTCGGCCTTCAGCTCGTCGCGGCGTTCGGGCTTGATGAGCTCTATGCGGTCGTACTGTATGAGTTTCGTTGCCTTGATTTTCAGTTTCAGCTCGCATAGCCAGATGGCCGCAATGGTTATCACATCGATAATCAGCAGTTCAGAGTAGTTCTCGGCCATAGCATGTACTACGGAGAGACAGATGATGACGAAGAGGTAGGTCATCTCTCGTACGGGCATTGCATCGGTGCGATAGCGCATGATAGAGAATATGCCGAACAGGCCTAGTCCTACGCCCATCGTGGCTTTGCCTCGCTCCATGCCCATCATGAAGTAGACAAGGAAGAAGATGGCTACGGTCATCAGCATAAAGGTGAAGTAGAAGTCGCGTCGGTGGCTCTTTCTGAAGTAGAGTAGGGTGATGATGGCCCAGTTGACCACGAGGCAGATGGAGAATTTAATCAGCGTGTGGATAAATTCTGGCGAAAATAGCAATTCCATAATGTTATTTGTTTAATGTTAGTATTCGTCTTACGTCGGTGAGCTTCACCTTGAAGTTGTTCACAGGCAGTTGGTCATTGGTCATCGCGGCTCCCATGCAGTACTTGCTGAAGCCGTGTGGATGGATGCGTAGTTGTAGCAGCATCTGTAGCACGGGTGAATAGACAAGGCCGTCGCGCTTCAGCTCGACGATGACCAGAGGTCCCATATCCTTATCCTCTCCCGTCTGCACGTTGTGGAAGTAGAGCTGGGTGTCGATGGTCAGTCGTTCGGTCTTGGCATAGTTGACAAGGGTCACCCGCCGGAAGTGGTTGTGCATGTGGGGGATGAGCGTGTCTACTCCGAAGTGTAGGTGACTGGCAATGAATTCGCGCTTCGACGGGTCGTTGAGATCCATGTCGGCCACCTCGATGCGCTTCTTCTTTGTGCGTCCGTGGTTGTTCTTCGTCTTGATTTCCATGAATTGCAGGTTCGAGCTGACGTAGGTACGGAAGCGCAGTTTCTGGCGGTTAGTGTGCCCATGCTGGTGCTCGCGGTACATGCCGAAGTCGGTGGTATCGAAATAGGTGGTGTCGTAGAGCATGTTGCGCTCGCCGTCAATCTCCTGAGCGTAGTAGTCGCCGCGCGCCATCTCCAGCAGCCGCAGCAGCTGGGGCATCGTCGTCACAAACTTGGTGTCGGTGCGGTTCATCAGCTTCACACTGCTCATCTCGGCCAGTGTGATCGGCTTGAAGTCGGCTATGATTGTTTCCATCCCTTTCATGTCTTCTTCTTTTTTCCGCAAAGATAGCGGTTTAATTCTTTCCCCGCAAATATCTTCTGTGAATCGGGCTTTTTTTTCAGCAAATTTATGATTCTCGCCCCCTTTTTCGGCTTTATTTGTTCAAGGAATGCTTAAAAAACATAATTGTTGGGGCCGACTGAGGCCTACTTGGTGTTTTTTCTTTATATTTGCACCGCAATTACCCTTTAATTACCAGCACAATGAAACTGAAAATTGCCGTTTTGCCGGGCGACGGTATAGGTCCGGAGATTATGAAGCAGGGCGTGGCCGTGATGGATGCCATCGCACGCAAGTTTGGTCACGAGTTTGAATACGAGGAAGCGCTCGTAGGTGCGCATGCCATCGATGTGACGGGCGACCCCTATCCACAGCATACCCATGAAGTGTGTATGCGTGCCGATGCTGTGCTGTTTGCTGCCGTAGGTTCTCTGAAGTATGACAACGACCCTACTGCCCCTGTGCGTCCTGAGCAGGGCTTGCTTGCTATGCGCAAGAACCTGGGGCTCTTTGCCAATATCCGTCCCGTGACCACGTTCGACTGCCTGCTGCACAAGTCGCCGCTGAAGGAAGAGCTGTTGCGTGGTGCCGACTTCATCGTGATTCGCGAGTTGACGGGCGGGATGTACTTTGGCGAGAAATATCAGGACAACGACAAGGCCTACGATACCGACATCTACACGCGTCCCGAGATTGAGCGCATACTGAAGGTGGCCTTCGAATATGCTCAGAAACGCCGCCGCCATCTTACTGTAGTCGACAAGGCTAACGTACTGGCAAGCAGTCGCTTATGGCGACAGATAGCCAAGGAGATGGAACCGCAGTATCCTGATGTCACCACCGACTATATGTTTATCGACAACGCCTCGATGCGCGTGCTCACCGAGCCCCGCTACTTTGATGTGATTGTGACCGAGAACACCTTCGGTGACATTCTTACCGACGAGACCTCGTGCATCACTGGCTCTATGGGCTTGCAGCCCTCGTCGAGCCTTGGCGAGCATACGCCGCTCTTCGAACCCGTTCACGGCTCGTGGCCTCAGGCTGCCGGTCAGAACCTTGCCAACCCGCTGGCTCAGATTCTTTCGGCTGCTATGCTGCTCGAATACTTCGGGCTGACAGAAGAGGGCGCGCTCGTTCGTCGTGCCGTCGATGCTTCGCTCGATGCCAATGTGCGTACGCCTGAGATTCAGGTTGAGGGTGGTAATAAATATGGTACGCGCGAGGTAGGCCAGTGGATTGTTGACTACATTTGTAGTTATGAGTTATGAGTTATGAGAGGCTTTTATCGGTTTGCTTGTTGTTCTTGTTGGTTGGTCATGCTGAGGCGCAGACATCATGGCGCGACTCGCTTACGGTGCTCAATCGTGAGATAGCCCTGTCGCCGCGTTCTACCGACCTGCGGCTGAAGAAGGCAGCCGTGAACATCGAGTTGGGCCAATGGGACTATGCTATCGACGAATATGGCCGTGTGCTCGATATTGATCCGGAATGTCTGGCTGCACTCTATTTCCGTGCCTATGCACATACTCACGAGAACCATCTTGACCTTGCCCGACGCGACTATGAGCATTTCCTGAGCATCGTGCCGCGCCACTTCGAGGCAAGGTTAGGACTGGCAATGGTGAAGCAGAAGATGGGACGCAGGCAGGAGACGTTCGACGAGCTGACCCTGCTCGTTGAGCAGCACCCCGACTCGGCATTGGCCTACGTGGCCCGTGCTGGCTTCGAGGTGGAGATGAAGCAGTACGAGGCTGCGCTGTTCGACTGGGATAAGGCCATCGCCCTCAGACCTGACGATGCCGACCTTGTGGCCTCGAAGGTCGACGTGCTGCTCACTATGAAACGCAATGCCGAGGCTGCCGCAACCATCGAGGAGGCTCTTCGGCGAGGCATCCCACGCTCGGCACTGAAGAAATGGCTCGACCTCTGCAAGTAGGGTAGGGGCCACTGCACGATGAAGGTATAAAAAGCAAAAGCCCCGGGTCTCATTGAGATCCGGGAACTTTTGTGTTTGTTTGGAATAAGTGTTTGTTTGTAAGTGTTGTTTAGGCCTCGGCGTCGGGGATTACTGAAACAACGCTCTTGTTGTGATAGCCACGATGGAAATTCACCGTGCCGTCGATCAGTGCATAGAGCGTATCATCCTTACCCATGGCAACGCCGTTACCGGGATTGTGCTTCGAGCCACGCTGGCGAACGATGATGTTGCCTGCCTGGACCTTCTGGCCACCCCAGATCTTCACGCCAAGTCGCTGAGCTGCGCTCTCGCGACCGTTCTTAGAACTACCTACACCTTTTTTATGTGCCATAATGTGTTCCTCCTACGTTTTTAAGCGACTACCTGCTTGATTACTACTTCAGTGAACTGCTCACGATGACCATTGCGCTTGCGCGAGTCCTTGCGACGCTTCATCTTGAAAACGATGACCTTGTCGCCCTTTACCAGCGGGTTCACCACTTCTACTACTACTTTTGCACCGTCTACGGTAGGTGCGCCAACCTTGACAGCGCCGTCGGCATCTACGAGCAGCACTCTGTCAAATTCAACAGTCTTGCCTGCCTCCACATCCTTGATGTGGTGCACGAAGAGCTTCTTGCCCTCCTCAGCCTTGAACTGCTGACCCTGAATTTCTACAATTGCGTACATTGATTTTGTTTGTAAATAGGGGTTTTTCCGTGAGGCGGTGTACGGTCGTACACACTTCACCCAGCCTCCTCGGACTCTTTCGGGCTGCAAAGGTACTACTTTTTATTGAGTTACAGCCTCTTGTAATCTGTGAAGATACGAAATCTTATAGATATTTAACAGTTTTGTCTGCCTGCTTTCTTAGAACTTCGCCATCTTGATGGCTACGACTGCACATTCGTCGCCTTTGTTGCCTAAGCGGCCACCGGCTCTGTCCAGTGCCTGCTGCATGTCGTTGGTGGTGAGCAGGCCGTAGACGACGGGTATGTTGCTGGTGGCGTTGAGGCGGGCGATGCCTGCGGTGACTCCCTGGCAGATGTAGTCGAAGTGGGGTGTCTCGCCCCTGATGACCGAGCCGAGGATGATGACTGCGTCGTAGCCGTCGTTGAGTGTCATCTGGTGGGCACCGTAGATGAGCTCGAACGAGCCGGGCACGGTCTTCACGTGGATGTTCTCGGGCAGTGCTCCGTGTTTCTCGAGCGTCGACACGCAGCCTTCGAGCAGTGCTCCGGTGATTTGCGGGTTCCACTCTGCCACCACGATGCCGAAGATCATGTTCGATGCATCGGGCACTTTGTTGATGTCGTATTCAGATAGATTCTTGGTTGCCATAATAATTATAGAATTGGTGTGAGATATAGAAATAGAATAGACGAGAATGAGGAATGAGAAACAGCTATTTCCCATTCCTCATTCCTCAATGAGACGTCATTATTTCGATGCACGCTCGATATATTCGTCGATCATCTGGTACTGCATGGACTGGAAGTACTTCTCCTTCACCTGCTGGTAGAGCTTCAGTGCCTCGGCCTTCTTGTTCTGGCTCTCGAGAATCTGTCCTGCCTGAATGAGGAAGGTGGGCGACAGCGAGTTGTTGTCGGCCTTCTCGGCAGCCTTCACGAGTGTGCTGACAGCCTTATCGAGCTGATCCAGATGGGCGTAGACATTGCCCAGTGCACCCATTGCTGCGGGAGAGATCATCTGGTCGTCAGCGCCATCGAACTTCTCAATGAACTGTGCAGCCTCCTGCCATTTCTCCAGATTGGCATAGCAGAGTCCGGCATAGAGGTTGGCCAGATTGCCTGCGTCGGTCGAGCTGTACTCGCTTGCGATGCTCAGCAGACCGGCAACGCCGGTGCTGTCGCCGTTGAGTGCCTGCTCGTATTTCTGCTCCATGAACAGCTGCTGGGCCTTACCCAGTGCGGTGCTTGCCTTTGCTTCGGCGGGGCCTGAGACGTAGTTCTTGTAGAGTGACACACCGGCCACGATGACCACGAGTGCCACGATGGCACCGATGATTGCGTTCTTGTACTTGAGGATCAGAGCCTCATGTTTGTTGAGCGTCTCCTCCATTGCGGGAGCACTCACGTTCTTTTTCTTTTCTGCCATTATTACTTAGTTTTTTTGAATTTTCTTCGTTGCTTTTCCGGTTACCCACGGTTTTTGCGGGTGCAAAATTAAAGAAAATATCGCACATGGTGAAATTTATTACGGACTTTTTTTGTTTTTGCGCCCGAAAAGCTGTAATTTTGCATCAAATTATGTAAGGATATGACACTTCAGCGTCTTTCTATCGTCAATTATAAGAACATTCGTGAGGCCTTGCTCGAGTTCTCGCCTAAGATCAATTGCTTCATCGGCGACAACGGTGCGGGCAAGACCAACGTGCTCGATGCCATCTATTTCCTGAGTTTCTGCCGTTCGGTTCAGACGACGCTCGATTCCCAGGTCATCCTACACGACGAGCCGTTCTTCATGCTTGAGGGTGAATATGCTCCCGATGGTGCCGTTGAGTCGCCCTTGCTCATCTATTGTGGCATGAAGCGTGGCACGAAGAAGCACTTTAAGTGTAACAAGAAGGAATACAAACGGTTGGCCGAGCATATCGGGCGCATCCCCCTGGTGCTTGTGTCGCCTGCCGACACGCAGCTCATCGAGGGTGGCAGCGAGGAGCGCCGCAGGCTCATGGATATGGTCATCTCGCAGTTGGAGCGTCCCTACATGGAGTCGCTCATCCGCTATTCCAAGGCCTTGCAGCAGCGTAATGCCCTGCTGAAGGTGGAGGTTCAAGAGCCCGACCCTGAAGTGCTCTCGATCCTTGAGGAGCAGATGGCCGCAGAGGGTGAGTATATCTACGGCCGTCGCAACGTGTTTGTAGAGCAGCTCATACCGTTGTTCCAGACCTACTACGAGCGTGTGTCGGGCGGTCGTGAGCAGGTGTCGCTGCGCTATACGAGCCACTGTCAGCGCGGTCCGCTGCTCGACGTCATCCGTCGCGACCGCATGAAAGACCGTGCCGTGGGCTATTCGCTGCACGGTGTGCATCGCGACGATCTGGAGATCATGCTCGACGGTCATCCCATGCGTCGCGAGGGATCGCAGGGTCAGCAGAAGACTTTCGTCATCGCCCTGAAGCTGGCGCAGTTTGCCTTCCTCAGGCGTGCCACCTCGGTGCCTGGCTCCGACGGTCGGTGCGAGACGCCGTTGCTATTGCTCGACGACATCTTCGACAAGCTCGATGCGAGCCGTGTGGAGCAGATCGTCAGCTTGGTATCGGGCGAGGAGTTCGGTCAGATTTTTATTACCGACACCAACCGCGACCATCTCGACAAGATACTCGCAACCAGCAGCCACGACTACAAGCTGTTCAGCGTGGAGGCGGGAGTGGTTAATGAGAAATAAAGATGAGTCCACCTTAAATAGTCCGAACATGAGATATCCGGGAAGAAATCAGTGCGCAGCAGCTGGCTACAAGGGAAGGGAGCGGCTGCGCTTACTAAATAAACGTGTGATATATGTTCAAGCGTGATGTGAAAACCATTGGCGACCTTGTCAACTACAACCTGCGGATGCATGGTCTTGAGACGCCTCTGCTGCAGAAGCGGCTTGTCGAGTCGTGGCCCGAGGTGGCGGGTGAGGTCGTCGCCCGCTATACCACCGAGGTGCGTATCTACAACCAGACGCTCTTCGTCAGGCTGCGGGTGCCGGCGTTGCGTGCCGATCTGAGTATGCGCCGGCAGGAGCTGGTGCAGCTGCTCAATGCCAAGGTCGGTGCCCAGATTATCAGCGATGTGCGCTTCGGTTAGCCATCTCCTCGGCTTCTTTGCGGGCGGGCTTGCCCGTCTCGGTAAGTGGAATACGCTCGACGCTGAGTATCAGCTTCGGGCGTTCATATTTATATAGGGTGTCGCGACAAACGGCCTGGTACTGCTCCGTGTCCCTGTCTTCTACCAACAGTACCACGGCCTCGCCAAGGGCCGCGTCGCGCCGTTTGGTCACCATGAAGGGCACGTGGAGGCGTGTTCTCAGTTTCCGCTCTATTTCCTCTGTCTGCAGTTTGATGCCGCCCGAGCAGATCACGTTGTCGCGCCTGCCCAGAATGCGGAAGCGCCGCCCGTCGGCAGCCAGCGAGGCACGGTCGTTTGTGGTGAGTGGGGTAGGGCACACCGCTGGCGCATCGATCACGAGGCAACCCTCATCGTTCAGGCTGATGCCGACTCCCTCGAAGGGCGTGTAATGGTCGTCGCGCTGCGCTCCGTTAATGCGCCTTAGGGCGATGTGCGACAGTGTCTCGGTCATGCCATAGGTGCTCCACACGGCGTGCGGAAAGTCCTGCAGCGCCTGTTCCAGCTCTTCGTCGATGGCGCCGCCGCCGATGATCAGATGCCTCACCCGTAGCAGCCGTTCGCGCTCCTCGGGCACCTCTAATGTGCGTACTACCTGCAAGGGCACCATCGCGGCAAAGTCGATAGGGCTATCGTCCAGTCCCTTCATCGGATGTGCCGACGGCTCCACGCTGACGAGCCTTAGCCCGCAGGTCAGCGCCCTCACCACCATCATCTTGCCGGCGATATAGTCGAGCGGCATGCAGAGCAGCGCCGTGTCGCCCTGTTGCAGACCTAAGAACCCGCAGGTGATGCGTGCCGAGGCCTCCATGCGTCGCTTCTCGACCCACAGGGGCTTAGGCTTCCCCGTCGACCCACTGGTATGTACCAGCAGTGTAGGGCTCCCGTCGTGCCATTCGTCCAGAAATGCTTCAAGTGTCATAGTTCTCTCCATATCGCCCGCAAAGGTACGAATAAGCGAGCGAAATGCAAAAGGAAACATGATTTTTCTTTTTTTTGCATTTCTGAGCAGAAGTACCTTCGACCGAAAATCAGAGGTATGAAGAAGTGGGCAAAAGTCAAACGTTTTCGTTACAGACGGTTTGTAACACCGTTACAAAAAGTCTGTAATGGCATTACAAAGGCTTTGTAACGCCGTTACAAATAGTCTGTAATGCCGTTACAAAGAATCTGTAATAATTTCGACTCGTTTACCTTGAATATTAGGCGAAATAGCAAAAGAATGTCGCTCGCTTTCCTTTAAAATAGGCGAATATGCTATAGATTTTCGCACAATTTCATCGAGAAAATGCGCAAAAAGCAGCCAAATCTAACCAAAAATCGACGTATTTTCCTCAAAATAGCAGTTTGTTGTCATATTTTCATTTGTTGTTATCATTTGCAACCGTCAGATTACCAACAAATTAGCCAACGAATAACAACAAAACAACAAATTCGGTAAAAAAAATATTTGATATGCTTGCATGATTGGCCGAGATTCCCGAACAAAGTTCGCCTACCCGTTGCCTATTGCACCGAACGAAGGGAGGGAATGATCCCGACAAGGCATCGGACTACTGGTGTACCTACTACATGATTCAGTAGTAGGGTGTTCAATTTGATGTACCTTGACAAACGTAAAATAAAGATACCAACCCCACCCCTGCCCCTCCCCTACAAGGGAGGGGAGCGGCTTCCGCTTCCCTC